>Ga0209400_1000036_pt1 | contig 122520 bp, 129 predicted proteins | sample M_130807_EF_Meta_FD_187313 | JGI IMG/M metagenome (GOLD analysis project Ga0209400, IMG submission 187313) | Freshwater microbial communities from Lake Montjoie, Canada to study carbon cycling - M_130807_EF_MetaG (SPAdes) (version 2) | ecosystem: Environmental > Aquatic > Freshwater > Lake...
CAGCAACACGAGCTTCCTCAGCAACACGAGCCTCCTCAGCAAGTCTAGCATCTTCAGCCGCCTTGGCTTCTGCAGCAACACGAGCCTCCTCAGCAAGTCTAGCATCTTCAGCCGCCTTGGTTTCTGCAGCAATACGAGCCTCCTCAGCAGCATTTGCATCAATTACAGCTTGATCTACACCAGTTTCAACAGGTGCAGAAGGCTCAACTGGCGGCTCAGCAGGAGGCTCAACTGGCGGCTCAGCAGGAGGCTCAACTGGCGGTTCAGCAGGAGGCTCAGCAGGAGGCTCAGCAGGAGGCTCAACTGGCGGTTCAGCAGGAGGCTCAACTGGAGGCTCAACTGGAGCTTCAACTGGAGCTTCAACTGGAGCTTCAACCGGTTCAACTGGCGGCTCAACCGGTTCTGTAGGCACATCAACAGGCTCAATAGGTGGTTCCGCTGGCATTGAGTCAGACATTCTACCCTAGACCCTGAAGATTCATTTCGAACAAGTAAATTCAAGATTTAGTATCCAAGAATTTAGTTGTTAAAAAATATTTAGAGAAGTAATTTACGCGCCGTACCTGCACCACCATTGCCACCTCCGTTGGCCGTCGGTGAAATCGAGCTCGAATCAGTACGCGAAAAGATAGTAACAGAGCCACCTCCTGAGCCGCCGCCAATATTAGTACTATTTGTTCCTCCAGCAACACCGTTTGCCGAGATCGTTCCAGATCCAGACAGTGTACCCTCGCAAATAATGATGAGTGTTCCGCCTGTACCATTACCTCCATTAAATGACGCATTAGCCGGTACTGCACTTCCACCAGGATTACCTGCGCCTCCAGGAGCAGATGTACCAATGGAAAATCCATCAGAACCTGCACCACCATTAGCACCCGCATTTGATGTTGAGCCAGTTCCAATGAGAGCACCTGATCCGGAGCCTCCTGAAAAGGCTGTACCAGTTGATCCAGTACCTACTGTACCTGATGCCCCTGCAGCAAATGTACCACCGCCGCCACCTCCAGAACCACCTGCAGATCCAGATGTTCCTGATGTCTGACCGGCGGTTGTTCTAGATGCTGCACCCGCACCTCCTGTTCCAGGAACTTTAGGACCTGTTATGGTACCACCTCCTACAACATTATAGGTTCCAGTCGCAATTGCGATATCATTTGATGTTACCGCTGTTGAGTTAGCACCCAATGCCGACATTGAGATGGTTCCATTTACAGTTAAGTTGCCCGTGACGTATAGAACTGTAAAGAGCTTACGAACAGACGGTGCAAATGTCTGTCCTGAATTGATTGTTAAATCACCATCAACAATGATGAAAGCCGATGTGTTATCTGCGTTTGTGGTAAACCAGTTGCTCGTAATGAAACTTGATACAGTTTGAGTTCGTGTAAACATATAATCAAAGGTTCCAAAGGAGAAACCACCGATTGTTAATGATCCACCAAAACCAGGACTTGACACCGGTGGCCCTTCTGCAATAAATCCTCGTAAGTAGCTGAGTATATCAGCGCCGGAAGTAGGAAGATCAAAATCAGGAAACACATTTCCATCGCCATCTGTATCAAGTTGAAATGTCACATTCCTAATGAATAAGTCTTGCTCAGTCAGAGAAACAAAAAGAACACCTACATCTGTATAATAAGTACTTGACTCTGAATTAGTTCCTGCACTTCCACCTTCGGTCTTTACCCACTTCTGAAGACCATATTGCACTGCGGTCTTCTGCATTAGATAATTAGCGTATAACGTCCGATTTTTATTTTTTTCAATTAACTCACTGGCAGACACTGATTTGCCGATAATCAACGACATTCTATCTAGAGAATGGAAGTAATCGTAAAGGCTTCAAAGTCCTCATTCCATTCGGCCATAGTTAGCCAAGACTTCTCGCTTGATGACTTCTCAGCCAGCAATTTGCTGAGGGCTAATGTCTGAACTGATGCACGGCCCAGATCCCTATTTGAACCGTCGTTGGCCTTGAGCTCGTAGACATCAGGCTTGCCGATTACCGGTGAGCAAATTAAACACTGCTGGCCTTCCTTCAGATTCTTACTGGCGACAGTTCCAGGCTGCGGCTTAGTCTGCTGCTGAATCACCTTGATAAGACGCAAAGTCGGTAGCTCAGGCATCAAACACACATTTCCACTGGTTCCCGCTTGCTGCACTACAGTTTCAATCTCAGCTAACGAATAAATAGGCGCAACACGAATCTCCCACTCGAGCTGAAACCGCTTATCTGCAAACCACGTGTGTGTAGCAAACTTATGAAGTTGTGCCAAACGTTGACTATACGGTAAAGATGAGCGAAGCTGCTCGCCATTTGCAACAATACAGTCCTCCAGTAGAATAAGCCCCTCGCTCTGGTAAATAGAGATACCAAAGACCCAGGATGCTGTTATCAGCTCACGATCGAGGCGCATCGGCAGAACCTGCGACCTGTTTGGCTGACTCTCATTAATAACGAGAGGTCGCTGCTCGGGACCGATAATCAGATAGCCCTGATGGCCTCTGTAGGGTCTGGCAAAAACTACATACCGATTAGATCGAAGACGAGGATCATCTCGATCTGAGCGGTAGGGGACTGCGGGTGCTCGAAGCACGTCGGGAAATACTTCAGGGATTCTCTGCACCCAGTTGCGTTCATTTGGATTCGGATTCAAAAAACGAATACCTTCCTGCTGGAGTTTTGAGGTTTTTAGCGATTTCTGATGGGACATTCTATACTAGACTATGTAGACAAGGTTTAGACCCTAAGCAGGAGTTAATGCTGCAATTGAGGGAACAAGAACTATATCCTTCAGATCTGTCTCGCTTGAATTAATATGGTTTCCATTTTCATCGATGTAAACGAGAGCCTTATTGAAGGATCCGTAGATGTTTGTATCAAAGGATGCGTAGCCAGGCGGAAAGTAGTTTACATTCAGATCATACCGTATCCGCTCTGATACATTAAGAATCGCGAGTGTATAGGATCTAACTTCATTGCTTAGCAGAATGCGTGTTTCTGTATGATAATTTGCGAGGAGTGGATACTTGAACGTGTACCACTTCTCATTTTCAACATCAAAGGACTCGAGAAGTCTAGTATTAACATAAGTATGGGTGCTACTAGCCCCGTGTCGAACAAATACAGATGCTGAATTATTTTCAGTATAGCATTTGATACCAACAAGAAGCGGCTTCATTTCAGTCCAGCCTGAGTGGCCGAACTTACTGACTATCTTATCCAGGCCCGTCGCTAGACGAAACTCGAGATCATCTTCATATTTTACTATTGTCCGAACCTGAAGATAGTTTGATAAATTATCTTGTAGTGGAAGATTTAACTTGAGAACATCGAACTCATTGAGAGGAGACGACATTATGAAAGGTACTTTTAAAATAGCGTTAGCTACTTCAATTTTACTCTAAAACGCTGAGTACGCTCCAGGCTCAGAACTATCGTTTGCAAAGATACCGTTCATAAACTCGCCGCCGTTTGATGCGATTTCAGGAGCAAATGCCTGCATTGAGTGAGCTGCCTGACTGGAGCTGGCAGACGCAATGCCCGCCGCCTCAGCAATCTCACGTGTCGCATTTGAGGGTGCCGGCTGAAACATCCGCTCAGGATAGCGCATACGTTCAGGGATCGCAGCACTCTCTTCATTGGGGGCAAACTTATCATAGGCTGTCTCGGGACTAGCCATTCGTATTTCTTCGGGGGGTGCAGCTTGAGCAGGTGAAGCGGGGCCAGAAACGGCAATGTTACGCGCTGGGTACAGACGCGGCGGTGAGTCAATGATAGGAGCAGGGGCTGATGTGTCTAGGTTTGTAAATCCATCTCTTGGTAAGAAAAAGAGGACAATACTGAGAACAGCCAAAAGTACAAGCAACATCACTACACGGAATGACATCTGAGGCATAAACAGGAAAAAAATACGCTTATTTTGACTTATGATGTTTTCTAGGCCGATTGGTCGCTGTTGCTGTCGGAGGCATTTCTTGGACAATCCTCCATCCAGGAATTTCATAGTTTGTAAAGATTCCTTTTAGAAGAGGGATTCGTTCAGTCCAAACGACTCCCTTTGGTGTATCCCATTGCTCAAGAGGCTCAAGAATTTCCTCGACTATTCCATTTTCAAGCACCTCCATATGCACAAGAAGCCAATGAAATTCAGTTCCATCTGGCCACCTTTCAATCATCTTGTCGCCCGAATCCCATTTATCAATATAGACTCCAGTATCAATTGTTGATTTGTTATCTAAGGGTTGCCATCTACGGTAGACAACCATCTACTAAATTTGAGTCGCTGCGATTTAAGCATTAGGCCTATAGATAACTAGAATGCCATCGACATTTCCAATTCTTGAATTGAAGCAAGATGGAGATATCGCCTTTGGTCGTGTAAAGGCTGCAGGCGCTAAGCCTACTCTCAAGGATATGCAGGTCTATCTTAAGAAGAAGGCAGCACCTGCACTTCTGACATCCTATGCCTATGGTCAGAAGCGTCTGAGTATCTTTGGATATACGAAAGGTAAGGATGATGAGCTGTCTCAGCATCAGCTACCACCACCTTTTGAAGCGGGAGAGGTTGAGATCTATGGAAACATTATCCTTATTGCTCACGCCTTGAAGCAGCCGTGGGACAGTGCAATTGAGACTTTTGCACCGTCTGATTACGAGGTATTCTTTGAGAAGGCGTGCTCGGGTGAGCTAGAACCTGAGGAAGACGATGCAGAAGCAGGAGATGATGAAGAGGAGGAGGCCGAGGCTGAGCCTGAGATAGCTGAAGAGGAAGAAGAAGAGGAGGCCGAGTCAGTGAATGAAGAGGAGGAAGAAGAGGTAGTTGCACATCCTGCTGAGGAAGAGGCGGTTGAAGATATTCTACCGGTTGCACGTGCCAGTCGGAAGGCAGTGAAGGTAGATCAGCAGCAGATTCAGTTTCAGTACCTATCTACACTAAAGCCTCAGACTGACATTGATTCTGAAGTAGTCAATGCAGTCCCAAGTCGCAGATTAACACATTCTGTACTCGAGAAGTTCTGTTCAGATATCTGCACAGATGATGAGCAGCTAGAGTTGGAAATGGGAATCTACAATGCATCTCTTGAGGAGGCAAAGCGACGCCTTGTGCCGTTGACGTGGGATCACGAGACCTTTCGCTGGATTTACAGTATGATTTCTAAGCGCGTTATTAGCAATTTCCAGCCAAATTCCTATGTTCGCAATTCTCATTTGATTGAGCGGTGGCGAGAGGGCGAGTTTACTCTTCAGGAGATCGGTCATTGGTCATCGTATGAATTGCATCCGACCTTTTGGAAGGGGCTGAAGGACCAGCAGTTCCGGCGGGAGCAGAGGATTCTGGAGGGCAACGTGGCGATGGCGACGGATCGCTTCCGCTGCTCACGCTGCCAGAAGAAGATGACGACGTACTATGAGATGCAGACGAGGTCGGCAGATGAGCCAATGACGATCTTCATCAACTGTATGAACTGTGGCAAGCAGTGGAAACAGTAAACCCTTCGGGTTTACCATTACACATCGCCTTCGGCGATGGAAGCAGTAGAAGCAGTAGCCTGCGTCAAATTCATCTAAAGAACTTCGTGTATCAACTACTAGAAAAATGGCAGAAGCGATCCCTGATCTTAAGAAGTATGACTCAATCGAAAATTCTCACTACGTGTTCAAGGATTCTTACACATATTTCAGTAAGAATATTCTAAAGGCAGTCGGTATCTGTATCGGTTTTCCCAATTGGAAGAGCGATCTTCCTATTTTTGAAAGCTACTCGATGCCATTTGTCATCTGCAATCCTAACAATGAGTCGCCCGAGTTCTGTGAGGCTATTAAGACCAAGGGAGTCAAGCTTCTCGAATGGCTCGCATATATGAAGGCCCAGAATGTATCAAACTTCTACATCAATCCGAAGTGGGTCCTACCTATAACACAGATGCCAGATGGTAAGACCGGTACCTGCTTGAACGAAAAGGGTGAGTCTATTCCGATGATCTCTTGGTCCGATATTGTTGCGCAGGGCAATACTCTCAAGGGTCCGATGAAGTCAGATGATCCCTACTTTGCAGTCTGCCGCATTGAGATTCCAAACGAGCACGAAGTGGTATCAAGTCTACTTAGTTCCAAGTATCGTCCCTCCATTATCTATGTTCGCTGGTCTGTATCACCTGATGAGAGTCAGGTACACTGCGAGGCTGCGGGTCATCTGCAGACGTGTGGATACCGTCTTCTCTGTGTGAATAATGGATTCTATATGTACCAGTACACCGGCGCAGATATGTATTCCTGCTGTTCTTGGACTGACCCGTCAATGGCTCACCCGTTTGTGAATCTAATGACAGAACAGGTAGAGAGTTTTTTGAATCCTCCTAATCCAGAGGTCAAATCAGAGGAGACAAAAACAGATGTTTCTTCCCAGTAGATAGACGCGGTTCAATGAACCCGAGTCGAAGGTTGTTATGTAGTTTACCGATTACCCGATCAAGTCTTCTTGAGCGTACAATCGCAACAAAAGTCCCACATATCAGATATAATAAAACATTGTCTAATCTACCAAAATCTATGTCGCTCAATCAGAGGGAGTCTTACCCAAATGAAATTAAAACACTATACCCGACAAGGTTTGGACAAATGTCCTACGAACCCGTCCGTACCTCCAGTATCTGCCACCAAGCGACCAGGCGACGGGTTTTACATGTATGTAAATCACCGGTGGTTAAAAGAAACAAGTCTTTCACCTTGGCGTAGCCAATACAGTGTAAGTGATGAAATTGAGGATCTAAACAATAAGGAACTTTCCAGAGTAATTCACTCGATTCCCAATAAACCACCTACATCGGATCTAGTCAAAACACCTGAAGACTTTATTCAAACAATTCATTATCTTTGGTCCCACAGTAAACCCAAAACTGAAGAAGAATTTATTCATATTTATTTGAGGGAATTGCTACTGGCGTATTCAAGAGAAGACCAGGCAAAAATGCTCGGTCAATTCTGCAGAATGCGCATTTCGACCATCTTATCTATTTTTGGACAGGAGGAGACTCAACCACCGTATCAAGTCCGTGCATCTATCGTATCAGGTAGTCTTGCTTTGCCATTATCTTACTACCTGGATTCCACGCTTCATACTTCTGATGTATGGTTATCCTATGTCAAGTTTATTGAAATCTGCGCTCTAGAGCTCGATTCACCGCTTCTTTTGAATGCAATTGAGGCTGAAACTGAAGTTGCAAAAGTCTTGATGTATCAGTCAAGTACATTTCTAAAGAGAGTCAAAGGAAACCAACTTCATTCTATCTTTCCTTCATTTGCGTGGGATCCATTTATGGAAGGATGGGGATTTGATTCCAAATGGACAACACGATTTTGGCTGATTGATTCATTTGAAAAGACGCAAAAACTGCTGCAGTGGTACGCAACCGCAAAACCCGAGTTGCCGACTGCACTTCTTTCTTTTCATTTACTTGTAAAAGCGGCACCGTATCTATCAGAAAAAATACGAGATGCATACCAACACCTTTTTAATACGGTTCTAAAAGGCTCAAAAGACCTTCCTTCAAAAGAAACACAATGTTTGAATGTAATCAAGGAGTTGGTTCCAGAGTCTCTAAGTGTTTTATATGCAAAATCTCAAGAAAAGAAGCGATCTCTTGATGATCTCAAGCATCTCGTACACGATATTAAAGATTCTGCAATTAATATTATTGATCACACTACTCTTTTTAGAAAACAAACAGCTCGTGCAGTCAAGGAAAAAATTCACAGAATGAAATTTGAATTAGGATCAACTGCTGATTTTCCGCTACCTACTATTCGATTTGGAACCGAGAGCTTCTTGGATGCAAACTTTAAAATTCAAGAGGCAAATTCGAAACGATTATATTTTCTACTAGGAAAACCAGCATTTAGCGACCAAAAAGAAGTGTATGCGTGTTATGATGCAAATGCATCCTATTTTAGTGAATCCAATCACATTGTTATCCCTTGGGGTATCTTGCAGTGGCCATTTTATTGTGAGAATGCACCTGTTGGATGGAATTACGGAGGAATTGGTGCAACTCTTGGGCATGAGATGACACACGCATTTGATCTTGAAGGTAGCCAGTATAATCCGAATGCAGTCTATAAGGAGTGGTGGACTCGTAAAAATAGGAATCAATTCAAGAAGCGGACTCGCAAAGTATCGAAGGTCTTCTCAAAGATTAAGCATTATGGTCTTCATATTGATGGTGAACGCACTCTGAGTGAAAACTGGGCTGATCTAGGAGGATTAACAATTGCTCTCAATGCCCTAAAATTCCATCTACACAAATCTGAAGCTACATGTAAACAGAAAACGGAGGCACTTCGGAATTTCTTTATAGCTTATGCGGTTTCTTGGCGTGCAATAACACGAAAGGAGCAGATGATTTATTCGATTCAGACAAGTGTACACGCTCCATCTGAAGATCGGGTTGATGCAATTGTAAGCCAATTTCAGGATTTTTTTGATGTGTTTGATATTCAAACATCTGATAAGTTATATACACCTCCAGCTAGCCGTCTGAAGTTTTTCTAATAAAAAACTTGTTAGAGTTTTTTTAGACAGCTACGCTGTCGGCCAAAAACTTGCTAGAGTTTTTCTAATAAAAAACTTGCAAGAGTTTTTCTAATAAAAAACTTGCTAGAGTTTTTCTAGTTAAAGTTTTCCAATATAGTATAAGAAGAATGAGTGTTCCTGATTCACGAAATAGTGAACTTCGCAGATCAGAAACAATAGAGCCTACTCAAATGCAGTTTCCTTTTATGTTCTGTCAACCTCAATTTGGCTACGCAAATAAAAATATTTATGTTCCTTTGCCTAATCAATCATTTATTACAGTAGGTGAATATCCAACTGGATTTCCAGCCAATATTCAAGATTTCTTGTGGATTGAACAGGGCAATCCTGGAACTGATACGTGGAAGTGCCTGGGTCGTCTTAATTTCGGAGCATTTTTCTATTATACTGCGTACTGTAATGACACTGCAAAGACATTTCTTGATGGAGGATCAATGACACTTAGTGTTTCTTGGGAATACGGTAAATTAATTCACTATGCAATGAGTTCAGTTGATTATGCTGAATATATTTCTGAAACTGTTCCTTGCACCTTATCACCGATTCATTATGATCCTTCTAGTTTAATTTCTATTCCTGCTATTGCATCAGGAGAGCCTAATCCTAATCCAGGCCCTCTCCCTCCTCTGCCTCCTCTACCTGCTCTACAACAGCAGTAAATCTGAGAGCTTCCACTTTTCAAATGTACCATCAGGCATCGGACGCTTAACAATGATAGGAAGACGACGAGCCTCTAGCTCAAGACGAGCAATATCCCGTAGAATTGTTATATGCTTGGGAACTGCAATATACGGACGTGCACCCTGGCTCAGCTGATTTGTGCGCATTCCAAGAATCTTTGTGCGTTCATACTGTGTAAGATAAGGAACACTTCTGTGCTTGTTATCTACTTGACCATCTGCGTTGGCAAATGTAGGTGGTACATTTGTTAGAAGAGTATCCATTGAAGTACTCTCGACGGTATCAATTCTCGCCTCAGGATGAAACTTTAGAAGTTCATTACCAAGATCTTTCTTCTCTTGCTGACGCTTGCCAGACTGCTCAAGTGCACCCTCATCGATCTCAAAGTCCTCCTCAAAGTCTGCCATATCAGCGCCATTGCCTTCATCATTATCTCCCATACTAGTATTCTAACTGTACGAAGCATTCATTTTTTAGGTAAAGTTATCCACAAACTCAAAGTTGCGGCCCTAGTTGCTCAACCAACTAGGGCCTAAACCTATCGTAGGCTCAAGGTTGCGGCCCTAGTTGCTCAACCAACTAGGGCCTAAACCTATCGTAGGCTCAAGGTTGCGGCCCTAGTTGCTCAACCAACTAGGGCCTAAACTTGAATACGATTTCCAATAGTATAAGGTATGGCTACCTCTGAGTTATTTACTCCATCTTTGGTAAAAGAATACAAGTCGTTTGACGACATGAATCTTTCTCAGGATCTTCTCCGTGGTATTTACGCCTACGGTTTCGAGAAGCCTTCCGAAATTCAGCAGAAGGGAGTTATGCCGATTGCATCTGGAACTGATCTCATTGCACAGGCACAGTCGGGAACCGGTAAGACCGGTACATTTACGATCGGCAGCTTGTCGCGTGTAGATACCTCAATTAAGCAGGTTCAGGTACTCTGTCTTGTACCTACGCGTGAATTAGCTCAGCAGATTCAGATTGTAGCCTCTCAGATTGGAAGTTCAATGGGAATTAGTTCGTACGCTGCGATGGGAAAGACACCTCTCCGTGAGGATATGCGTGCTCTCCAGCGTGGCTGCCAGTTCCTAGTCGGAACCCCTGGTCGTATTTATGATCTGATGAATCGTAAGTATCTTATAACTGACCATATCAAGGTGATCATCGTAGACGAGGCTGATCAGATGCTTGAGAATCGCTTTCGTGAGCAGCTCCAGTGTATTTTAGCGCTCGGGTTTCCTTCCACTGCTCGCTGTGCTCTGTTCAGTGCAACAATGTCAGATGAAGTTGTTGAGTTTGCCGAGAAGTTGCTTGATAAGCCGGTACGTATTCTGATCCCTCCTGAGAAGGTTAAGCTCGAGGGTATCAAGCAGTACCGCGTAGATCTCGATCGCGAGGACTGGAAGTTTGAGGTTCTGCTTGATCTCTACAAGCATCTGAACATCACTCAGGCGCTCATCTACTGCAATAAGCGCCAGAAGGCGGAGTGGCTTGCTGATAAGATGACGACCGCTGGTTTCCCCATCACGTGCATTCACGGTGATATGGAGGTTCGTGATCGTATGGATCGGATGACCTCTTTCCGTAAGGGTGATACTCGTGTTATGATTAGTACGGATTTACTTGCTCGCGGTATTGATGTACAGCAGGTAAGTCTTGTTATCAACTATGAGATGCCGCAGCAGATTGAGAACTACATTCACCGTATCGGTCGCTCCGGTCGTTATGGTCGTAAGGGAACGGCGATTAATCTGATCTCAGGTGACGATGCGCGGGCGCTAAAGGAGATTCAGGACCTGTACAAGATTGAGGTTGAGACGCTACCGCAGGATTTGAGCAAGATTAGTCTGGCGTAAAAATTGACACTGTTAAAATATCATTTTTTAATAGAATGTCGCGTTTGGTTCGTATCGGAAAAAATATGATTGAACTTTCAGGCTTACACGGTATTTGGGTGGGACCTGATCATTTATGTAGATCAAAGCTAACTTTATTCTATCCTAACAAGCCAACTGTGGTGATAACATATGATCTTGATAAACATATAGAATGTGATAAAGATGCAAAGATGCTAGAGGAAGCTAAGAAAGAATTTGAAAAGACATTAAAGTAATCTTTATCAAGTAAAAAACAAAATCCACATTTTTGAATGCTGATTTTGTTTTGTTTATTTATGTTCAATTACCATTTGAGAAACGTATTTTTATTTAGATTGGGTTTTGCAAACTCCGTGCTGTACTGGAATCCAAACGGATAGTATCCAGTCCAGTTATTCCAGACCATAAATCCTCCTGCAGATCGAGATAAGTAGAACTTGTTGTAGAGATCCTGGTAGTACTTATTCAATGATGAGAAGGAGTAAGAGCTAATAACAAAAAGAGGAGCTTCATCAATTGAAAACCGGTCAGGAATTGTAGAGAACTTACACGGGACATTTAGGTGTGCTAAGATCTTCTCTTGGAACTTGCAGACTAAAGGTAGGTCTACAATTGTATAGCTCTGCACAACTTCAGGTGCGATTGTCTGAATCCAGAAGCACTCACCGCCAAATCCAGCGCCAATCTCAAGTAGATTTACCTTCTGTCCAGGAAACTTTGTCTGAATCTGCTTAATTGCAAGAAGTGCGTGATAGATATAACGAGAAGCGTGAGCAGATAGCACTGACTTGAGTGCCTTCGAATAAAAAAGAGAAGGCTTTCCAATACTGCAAAACTTTAGGAGAGCATCACTATAAGCACGGTTCGCCATTTTCTCAACAAACTCGGGAAATTCATTCACAATACAATCAACGTATTGTTTTGCATCTTCAATTGTAATTCCGATATAATTAAGTACATCAAAATCCTTCAAAAAAGTGTAGTCTTCGATCTTAGGTAGATCGAGCTGTTTGAGCAGTGCAACTTCTAAAGAAGTATATGAGTGATCAGGAGTAGTGTAAGGCATATACTGGCTAACTAAAGGTTTTCTTTAGATGTATTTTATGGACTTATCTAGATATTCAGGAGACAGTATTGTAAATACCGTGGTCCAAAGATTTATACAGAGATCTGAGTTTGGACAAAAAAAGTATGGTGTTACCTTGGATCGTAAGGATCTGAAGACTGCTGATTGGATTCAGCATATGCAGGAGGAATTGATGGATGCGATCTTATATCTAGAGAAACTCAAGACAACATTAGCATCTAACGAGGCGTCGTCGACGCAGGAGGCTGCGTCGATGTCTGAGAAGGAGTAAACGTAGAAGGAATATCCCAGGCAGCAAGGTCGCTTCGAAGCTGTGGGTTAGTACGTGGAGCTACAACAGATCCTGCAGGCCCTGCAGGCCCTGCAGCCCCTGGTCCAGATGTAGCCGGTCCTGTAGAACCCAGCGAGAATACAGGACCCGTAGAACCTAGTCCAGGTGTAGCCATTGCTGGAGCAATAAGCGGACTACGAGCTGTACTTGAAGCCCTACCTGTTTCCCGTACATCAAACCGGCACGTCGGGCAACGAACCGATCTGTTCAAAAGCCAATTATCAATGCAAGAGCGGTGAAACTCGTGATTGCATACAGTGAGTCTCCGAACTAGCTCGCCTGAGTGCATCTCATCCTGGCAAATTGAGCATAGCTCTTCCAAATCCTCCTCCAGTGTGCGTTCCGTGCTTGCTCTCTGGATGATTTCATTTGATGCGTGAACAACAACATCCTCCTGCCGAGGGCGCAACTGTGTGTTAGAAGCAGGCGTAATGAATCGCTGAATGAGTGGCAGAAGCGCCGACAATTCAGCAAAGCTCGTTAGAGGCTCAACGTCAAGGTCAACACGAACAGATGGAGGTTGTACACCCATTGCCGCCGCTGGAACAAAGTAAGTAGAGGGTGCCTGCAATTCAGATTCCCGATAAAGACGAAGTCCTCTTGCCCCCAGATTGAAATGCGCATCAATTTGCCGATGAACATATGCAAAGACTTGCGGCAATGTCTGAAATCGCTCAGGCCTGTAAAGAAGCTGAGGAAAGTAATTATGAATATCATCAAGAAGAACTGATCCGTACACAGTCTGATATGACTGAGATGATGCCATCGCTGTATAAGTTGCTAAAAAAAATGAATGGTTCATTTTTTATTGCAACCTGTATCAAAATGGCCGAGCCTATCAATGTCAAAAAGGGGCAGATTGGTCTGGCAAATCTCGGAAATACCTGCTATCTCAATGCAACCCTACAGTGTCTGCGACACGTGTCTGATCTAACGCTCTTCTTTCATAAAAATTCAGATGATTGGATTCATAAGACGGATGATAAGGATGCAATACTCTGTAAGGCCTATAAGGATCTTGTGCAGGGACTCTGGAATGGAACACCTGAAGAGAAGCGACCCGTCTTTCTGCGGCCTGCCGGTTTCGTCCATCACTTTCGCAACTCTCTGAAAGGCACTGCTGTTGAGCATATGATTGCTCCTCTTCCTCACGACAGCCACGAAGCTCTGGTGTTTCTGCTTGATCAGTTGCACGAGGGAATGAAGCGCAAGCTGAATTATCAGGTGATGGCTCCACCTGACTCACCTGTCTATGGTGCTCTGACTGCCTGGAAGGATCAGGTAGCTCCGCAATACTCGCCTATCATTGACTACTTCTTTGGTCTTATGGAGGTTCGTGTGCAGTGTTCTGGTTGCTCGAATACCAGTAAGCGCTATGAGCTCTTCAATATGCTAAAGGTCGGCTTTCCAGATTTCAAGGCTGCCTCTCTGGAGGACTGCATTGAAGACGATTTCAAGGTCGAGACCATCGACGAGTATAGCTGCGATCACTGTAAGCCCGTAAGAAAGCCGGCGACAATCAGTCGTAAGATCTGGCGCTTGCCACACAATCTCATTGTTGTCGTGCGCCGCTTCAATATGAACGGAACCAAGTGCCACGCACATCTGAAAGCGGAGGTTGACCAGACATTTACAAAGTGGTTCAGCCCTGAGAGTCAGGAAACAAGCAAGAAGGCAACCTACGCAATTCAGTCCATTGTAGACCACCACGGTTCCTCCAATGGTGGTCATTACACTGCACAAGTAAAGAGCCCATTTACTGGCCTCTGGAATAACTACGATGATGAGAATGTTCATCAGATTATGGACGGATCTAAACCAGTTCTTGGCCAGTCATCCTACGTACTGTTTTACAGGCGAAAGTCATCCTAGGAGGTAGAATGAACTGCTACGGTCTGAATCGCTTTGGTCCAATTGAAAAGAAGGAAAGACCTCAAAACTTACAAGAAAAGAAGGAGATGGAAGATAAATTAGCTGCACTTTTGGCGGCTCGCCAAAAACAGGATTCCATTTGGATTCCGGCGGATCAAGAATCAAAAAAACAAACTGCGTCTTTTTCCAAGAAACCCAAAGCCAGTTCATAATTTTTTATAGATATAAAGTATAAAATGCCTAGCCCTCGGTGTGCTCCGTTCATTACGGCTGCTGGTGTGTTTAACTCTCAACTGGCTCTCAACAAGTTGACTACAGCGCAGCGCGGCGAGTGTGATCTTGAGGCGCGCCTCGCGCTTCAGGCGAAGAAGCATTCGCCATATGCCCAAGCCCAAGGAGGACGTCGCACGCGCAAGAACCGTAAGAACCGTAAGGGTCGCAAGGGTGGTAAGAGCCGTCGCAATCGCCACTGAAGGGCGACACCAGCCGCCACTGAAGGGCGACACCATTAGACAGAAGGTCCTTTAAAAAAATTCTGCGTAATAAGTATAGAATGGCCTTTTTCACTGCAACCCCGAAGTCTTGCAAGACTTATTTTGATGAGGGTGCCGTGCGTGCTCCGCTAATCCCGGAAGTTGCTGAAAAGATAGAGAAGTACGGTGCGCAGTTTTACAGTGCTTGCGACGGTCTTGCAGCGAGTTCTGGTATCCCGCGCCCCGGTACAAATGCCTGGAGAATTGCGCACCCTAATAAATCTGGCGGCCGCCGTACGCGCAAGCGCAAGAGCACACGCAAGGGACGCAAGGGTAGCAAGAGCCGTCGCAATCGCCACTGAGGGCGACACCAATCGCCACTGAGGACGACACCAATCGCCAATAAAATATACTTTTTTAGTAATAGATAATGGCAAATTCAATGAAATCATTAATTAAAACAGGCTTCGGTCTCGGATTTGGTGTTATTGGAGCACAGATCGTATTTATTTTTGTGGGTGCATTACTTTTCATACCCGGTTATATCTTGTACACTAGGGAAATGAAAAAGGGAAATAAAGGGTCTTCTGAGCAAATAATGGGCATTATTCTTATGGGATTTGGTTGCCTTTTAATGCTTGGATTAGGCTTTGGTGTTTTATTAGATAGTTTAAGCGATATGCTTTAGTGCGGTAGCATCTCAAATAACAAAAAAAGAATGAAAATTACTTTTTTGTTATTGCCAGAAAGGATTTGATGGACTTTACTTCGCATTCTTGTGAAACGAAATAATGTACTTTGGATAAGCCGCTGCAGCATGTGGTGATACAAAGATGGTCGGATTGTCTATATTATCCACTGCAGAATCATATTTTGTAGTATCAATGACCAATTGATTAGACCCCCGGCACATCCGGCCAACAAGAACCGAACAGAGAAACATATAAGCTACTCCGTCGCGACCTTGCTTCATATAGTTAAAGCTGTACGATGCCTTCTCGGCAAAGTAAGTTCCCTTGCCATACGCGGAAGTTTTGTTGTACTCTGGATTAAATCCTCCGGCGGCGATTGAATTGATCGCCTCTTCGGAAGTTCCGTGAAAGAGAAGTTTCTCATTTCCGATTTTCAATTTAAGTTCATCGTAAGATTTCTGGAGAATTGGATTTTGAACTTCTTCGATCCAACAAATGCAAGAGTTCGGAAAACTCTGGCGGACGCGTTTTGAGATTTGATCATAAACCGGATCGGACATTTCAATGTAGACCGTTTTGGTTTTGGAGTCGGACATTCGAGAGTACAACTATAAAAAAGTGATGAGTCATCAATTTTTTACTGGTGTTTATGTTTGATTGTATTTTTCTTAAGAACTCCTCCTCAGGCGTACATTCCCTCAGGCGGACCGCCATTCTTCTTTCGCTGAGTCAAGAACTTGTCCACGTGATCCTTCTTCAGAATGAACGGAAGGCTGAAGTCCTTGATGTAGAACGGTAGATCCGGGTTGTTGAACAGCCGGAGCATATTCAGCTTCTGAGCGATCTGCTCCATACACCGCTTCAACTCACGGACACCCTTCTCCTCCTTAGCATACGTCTCCAGGATGTGCTGCAGAACCTCCTTGGAAATGCCGACACGCTCCGTCAGGTTCACCTCTTTCAGCGCCTGAGGCAGGAGGAACTTCTCGGCAATCTCCATCTTCTCCTTTGAGCCGTAGCCCTCCAGCTGAACAACGAGGAAGCGATCCAGGAGAACTCGGTCGATCTTGTTGATGTCGTTCGCGCTGAAGACGAACATTGCCTGGCTGAGATCCAGAGGAATGCCGGAGAGGTACTTGTCCTCGAAGTCGGCATTCTGCGTCGGATCCGTCAGATGCACCAGGAGATTCTGAATCTCCTCGCCCTTCGGAGTGTCGCTGATCTTGTCCAACTCATCGAACATCAGAACCATTGACATCGACTTTGCCTGAACGAGGGAGTTGACAATCTTGCCACAGTGAGATCCCTCGTAGACCATCTGGTGGCCACTGAAGGTGCTGGCATCGCTGTCGCCGCCGAGAGAGATGAACTGGAACGGCCAGTCAAGCGCCTTGGCAATTCCCTGCTTGATCAGACTGGTCTTGCCAATACCCGGAGGGCCAACCAGGAGAAGATTCATTCCCCGGCTCTGCGGATTCGTGATCTTGCTGGCGATGAACTGCAGAATCTGAAGCTTGGATTCCTCCTGGCCGTAGATGGCATCGTCGAGACACTTCTTCGCCTTCGCCATAAACGCCTGGCAGATCTCAGGGCCCTCCTCGACCTTCACCGGAAGTTCCTTGCGAATGCCGAGAGGAAGCGAAGTCGCCTTCTCCAACCAGTTGCGCATCTTGTAATACTCGCCGCTACCGGGATCGATGTTCTGGAGGTTGTTGTACTTGGCCATTAGCTGTGCCTGAATCTCCGGCGTCGTCTTCATATTCAGAATCTTAAACATCACGGGCTGATCCTTTGCCTTCGGGCGGTTCTCGAGTGCCGTAATCATTCGCTTCTGGTCCTCCTCCTTCAGACTCTTGAACTGGTCAATGTGATCGTCGATCGTCTCGGTCTCGATTGGAGTCGTCATTAGCTTGAAGAAGGTCTGAACGATCTGAGGCTCCTTCTTGATCTTGTAGCGCTTCGGAATCATTCGCTCATCCTCCTCAGAATCGCCGAAGCCGAAGTTCAGCATAATGCTGTTGTGAGGCTTGCCATCTTCATCCTCCTCGTAGTCCTCATCCTCTTCCTCTTCATCCTCATCCTCCTCGTAGTCCTCGTCCTCTTCCTCATCAGGAGTGCCAGTTGTGGGAGACTCTTCCTCTTCCTCAGACTTACGACTCTTGCGGCTTGAGGACTTCTTTGCAGCAGCACGAGTCCTACGGCTCACCCGGACAGGCTCTTCCTCCTCCTCTTCCTCACTCTCACTTTCAACTACGGGCTGCTTCTTCTTTGGTGTACGGCGATCGGCTAGCCGCTTTGAAATAGGCCGGAACCCTCTGCGCGACCGAGTCGGCCGGACTTCCTCCTCTTCACTGCTGAGCTCCTCCTCAGACGTGGTGTAGGCAATGAGGCCCTGGATATTTCCCTTGCTGTCCACATCGTCGTCATCATCACCACGTGCACCACCACCCCGCTTCTTCTGCTGCTTTGGATTCGTATCACGCTTCTTGGGAGCGTCCTTCTTCTCATCCTTGGCGGAACGGTTCATCCTGTTTTCCTTCTTTAGATTACGATCCATCAAAACGCGCTAGTACCAGTTTCAATGGTACGGGCGTGTTCAATTTTTGGTTCATTTTCGCTCATTTAGTGAGCGGCATCTGACACTAACTATTTAGTTCCGGTTGTTGCGATTGCGATTGCGGTTGGTGCGATTCTTGCGAGTGGAGCGGTTCTTGCGGTAAGTGCGGTTCTTGCGGCTCTTGCCAGAAACAAGATTGCTAACGCTGTTGTTAAAACGGCCAGTAACCACGCTTCCTACACGGCGGACACCCTTCACTGTGCGACCAAAGACATTGCCAACAGTGTTAGTTAATTCAAGGCCGACATTGCCAACGGCGCCGAGGCCCTGATTGACAGGGCCATACAAGCGCTCTGTGAAGCCAATGCTACGGGTATTGCGATTCTTACGGCTGGAACGAGTAGATTTACGGTTCGGCATTTCTATCTTTACGCAGTATTTTTTGATTTGCCAGTCAGTAAATCCAAAAGATCCATACAGGCGAAACGGGATTTGGAAGAGAGACCGGGAACTGATTCACGCGGTTCGGCAATCCACTGGCCGAGTTCCTTCTGTAAAATTGAACAAATGAGTTGGTGAATTTCATAGGAAATCTTGGCACAACAGAGTCGCCGTAGACAATCAAAATACTCTTCGACCGTCTCCTTGTACTTTTCATCGTGAACGCATTCCTGAATACAGCGCTTTAGTGTCTCGAGAGTCTTGGAGATCGTTTGTGCATCCAAAACCTGCAGTGCCGTAAGCTCGGCTAAAAACTGGCTGTATCCGAGACGACACTTCTTGTCGACTTTAGTTTCCTTTGTCTCAGTCGCATCCCAAATATCGAGATAGGTTGTGTGCAGTTCGTGTACTTCTTCGAGGATTACGGGATATTCCTTTTGAATATCTGCAAGAAGTCTGGCGAAGAGAGAGCAGTATTTATCTTCTGCAGCGGCCTTTCGGAAGACAAGCCACGTGAATTCGCGTACAAATTCACGCTGATCACTGCCGAGGATCTGAAAGAGAAATCCCTTGACATCATCATATGTCTTGACACTGAATACGTTGAGCTTGTTCAGAATAACGGTATTTAGAATCTGATCATCGCCGATCTTGGAACCATTATGAAATCGGCTAACGTAGCGTGTGGGCTGTACAGGCGCCTGTGTCTGCACGTGGTTTGTCGTAGGTGCTGTGCTTTGAACTGGTTGAGGCTGCGGATGAGCCTGTGCTACACTTGATGTAAACCGGAAAGGAGGACTACCTGAGCTGGGGTTCTGGTTTAGGCTCTGGCTCTGATGATGGCTCTGGTGATGGCTCTGATTCTGCATATGTGCAGGTACGTGGTTGCTTGTATTCGTAGTTCTCCAACGACCCTGGCCACCTCCAACATGCAACGTGTCTTGAGGTTTACCGGTCTGAATAGGCTGTCGTGATCTCCAAGATACGGAATCGTTGCGGCCTCCTGTTTCGTGCCCACTCCTGACCCTGATGGACTGAACACGTTTGCGCAATTCATCAGAGGCTGGTCGGAGGGTTGGCCTCAAAGCCAAAATCGATTCGACCTGAATGCTAAGATTCGTGGCCATATACTTAAGACTAATGAAAATTGGTTTAGGTTCTGAAAGAATCTTTACCAGACGAAGTTTATCTGAGTCTGGTTTAGGTTCTGAAAGAATCTTTACCAGACGAAGTTTATCTGAGTCTGGTTTAGGTTCTGTTTTATCATTGCGGTTTTTTATGGACCCTCCATTCCTCTAATCAAACCAGGATGGACACGACTCATTTACTGCAAGAGTGTCGTATTGATGCTGTATTAGACTCATTATCTATCAATTCTCAGTCAGGTCGCGATACATTTAAGGCCCAATGCAAACGAAGTGCGACGAATCCAAGCGTGCTTGTTGCTAGATCAGATGGTTGGGCGAAACTAATTGCAGATACAAACCCTACGTGGAGAGAGCATGTGTCTCATCTTCTGGCAAATGAAAAGATCCTCCGATTGATGGACCCGGCTACAGCTTCTGCATCGCAGCAGGAAGACTGGTCGCAGATTCTCTTTACAGGCGAGTTTTCTACACTAAATTTCTTGCCGTTTCTGCTAATGTATGTTGCTGTTTCGAAGATCTTTATAGCTCCTCTTATCGCCTGGACAATGCCATTTATGACGATGATTCTACCTTTCTTCGCACTGCGTTTTGTTTACGGAATACCTATAACATGGGAAGCGTATTGGGCTACAATGAAGCCGATGATCTTTGGATCTTCGGATAAGCCCTTTTCGATGTCAAGTTTGCTTCAATGGGGCTCAATGATTGTATCTTATGGACACGGTTTATACTTGCCGTATACGAATGCGAAGCACTGTTATGCGATTGATCAGAAGTTGATTGAATGCTCAAGAGCAATAAGAGATTCACTGCAGCGTTTGGATGCAATTGCCGCCGAATGGAAACTGCTGGGTCTGCGTAGGCCTTGGAGGTATCCTGACCCGTCTTTTTACGGTGATGAGCGTCAGACGATTGCCTGGCTCGTTGAGGATAAGACGCTGCTACCGAGCCTTTACAAGGCCATTGGGTTTGTTGAAATTGCTGCGTCCATCTGTCAGACGCCGCATTTAGTACCGGTCAACTGGGTTCAGAGTGCAACGCCATATTGTAAGATGATTGACGGTGTGGATCCGCTGCTTACCGAAGAAGACCGTGTCCCCTTTACATTGACAATGGGCTCAACATCTCATCACGTAATCTGTACAGGGCCAAATCGGGGTGGAAAGTCAACGTTTTTGAGATCGGTCTTGACAAATTTGGTCTTGGCACAGGGATGGGGGTTTGCCTTTGCGTCTAGCTGTACATTAACACCTGTCGAGTGGATTCTGAGTAGTTTGCGATTGGAGGATCGCCCCGGTGCTCAGAGTTTGTTTGAACGCGAAGTCAATGTGGCGGGTGAAATTCTGAAGCGTGAGCGTCTAGGAAATACGCGTGGTTGGGTTATTATTGATGAACTCTTTCATACCACAAATCCACCGGATGCCGCTACGGCAAGTCAAGTGTTTTTACAGCAGATCTGGTTATCTGAGCGCATCTCGAGTTTGGTCAGTACTCATTTGTTCTCGCACGCTGAGAATGCCCCTGGACACGTGCAACGCTTGTGTGTAGATTCTGAGAAGGATGATAATTCTGATGCAATTCAGTATAAGTATACAGTGATTGAAGGAATTAACACAATGAGCAGTGTGCAGGAAATTTTACTTGAGTCAAATGTTTTACTTGACACTGCTTCACTTCACGCGGATTCTTGGACTTTGAAAACATCGATGATGGACTTAGAATAAATGAACGACGCCTTAATGATCGGTATTGTTCTTACACTTGTATTTGGAGCAGTTATCTTTTACTTGTACAATCGTCTATCAATGACTGAGCGCAAGCTTGGTCTTTTTGAGGGTATACTGACGGATCTCAAGATAATGATGGATTCTGCACCGTTTTCGATGGCGCCGCAGCTTCAGCAGAGAGATATGAGTGAATTTGAGCCTACACCTGAATACTTGAATGCTATTTCCGGACCGTTGCCTCTACAGAAGGAAGATGTTGAGGAAGTTGCACCTGAGGATGAGTACCAGCAGACGCTGGAGCAGGCTTTAGAGCAGGCGGCAGCCAATGAGACAAAGGAATCCAAGGATGGTGGCTACCGCAGTCTGCAGATTGACGATTTGAGTGGCCAGGCATCTGCGATTCAGGTGACGAAGCTCTCTCCGGATGTGGATACAATGACAATCAAGGAACTCAATGATTTTGCGAAGGCAAAGAACATCAAGGTTCCGACGGGTCTGAAGCGCAAGGATCTGATTGAGCACATCAAGAAGTCAATTGAGCCCTCGACTGAAGTAGTGGTACAGTTGGAGGGCCCTCCGATTGCGACTGGCGCTCCTATTGTATAAGTGCTAATTAGTACCTAACGGTAGATGGACAGCCAACGCTTTAATGAAAGAACAGCGCCTGATCTGAATCCAAAGACCAGTCAAAGATATACTGAGAGAATTGTCGAGGCGACACAAGTTCCGAATAAGATGACGGCTCCGATTCAGGATAGTCGGTTTCCTGGTTATGCAGCGATGATGGAGGATGGTCGTCTGGTCACGGACTACCGTATGCATTGCGCACATAACTTTAATCCCAAATATGGCAATTCTGTGCGACAGTGGATGCAGACGAATGCAGAGGGTATTCGTCAGGTCACGCGCAAGCGTCAGATGGATTCGCTAGGTGGTGCATTTTTTAGTAGTTCGTATGTCCCGCCTGGATCTGTAGTTCAGAACTGCACAGAGTATGAGTGCACAATGATGCCGACCAATGATCGCAAAGGAATTGGCCTAGTTCGCAATGAGCGTGTACCGCCGTTGTTTGGAACCTATGATCCGACAAGGTGGGCGCCTGCAGAAACAAACACAGCACTGACGACAGTCTTTGAGGGTGGACGCAATACACCGAGGGGAAGAGAGTTCAATGTACTTGGGGGCAACTTGGTTCACGGAAATGATGGAAAACGTGGAGTACCGGGATAAATGTCTAGTAATTCAAAAACAAACAAGAAATTTGAATTTCTTATTTGCTTTTTTCAGAGTCGCTTATGCGATCGGCCTTACGCGATCGGCCTGTCGCTTACTCAGTCGGCCTGTCGCTTATGCGATCGGCCTTTCGCTTACGCGATCGGCCTGTCCCACTGCGTTGTCTTGGTGGCCGCATTGTAGTAAAACGTCTTACCACTCTTGCCAACGTGCTGGGTCCAACCGGCAGGGAGTTCTGCTTCGGGAACTACAGAGACAGGCGCAGGTGAAGGAATTAAAAACGGTGCTGCGGGTGCTACTGCGGTAGATACTGCAGGCACTGCAGCTGTTGCAGATGCCTCCTCAGCAACAGTCTCTTCAACTTTTGCTTCAGATACGGTTGTCTCAACTATAGGTGAATCTTGAGCAGGGACTTGAGCACTCGTAGCAGTTGCAGGAGCCGGCGATGAACTAGTGAAATCAGTATAGATATTCTTTTCCTTTTCGGCATCTACATTGATGATTGTGTCTTGAGGGATAACAGTAGGAATCGTATTTACCATCACGAAAGGCTTGGGTATACTTGGCTTGGGTCCAGCAATTCCTCCTGTCGCAAACTTCTTGGATAAGGCGCCAACAACCTTTGCCTTTTGAATGGATGCAATCTCAGCCGTGCGATCGGCCTTCTGTTTCTCGTGTGTCTCATTGTTAACATTTGAAACATTGCTCGCTGTAGTAAGTTTAGACTGGGCAGCGGCAATCGTTGCAAGAGATGCAGCCGATGCTGCGCTCTTAATGGTCTCATCCGCAATCTTCTTGATCTTGCCGTCAAGATCAGTTAGAACCAGTTGCTTCAGAATACCCTTCTTGTATGCAATATTGACTGCTGCCTCCTGAGCAATCTTCTGTAGGCGTGAACTGGTATCTACAAAGACCTTCGTGTGCTCAAGTTCACCTGCGATATCCGGCTTTCTGACGTCAGTTGCAGTCTTAAATTCCAATACAAACGCAGTAATCACATTTTCAGGGATTGAGGGAGACTGCTCAATCAGACGATCCAGTTCAACACGGAACATTTTCATAAATGCAAACGCATCCATACGTTCCTTTGGATGAAGCGATAGCTCAATGCCTATCAGACGATTGAATTTGCCCCACGAGATTGCAGCCGTACGATGGGCTTCTGAGCCACTTGCATAACCAAGTCTGTTCGCGATAGTAGTCAGAATTCCGGAAATAATTGAGAGACCACCAAGACCAAGCTGTGCATAGTTTTTAATTGTAGGATCGTTTACAACGGAGCCGAGTGCAAAATTTGCCGCACCTGTCACCGTGGACAGAATGATAATAGGAAACATTAGGCTTTGGTCGCTCTGGTAAAAAATGCGACCTGTGCGCTCGTGCATCCAACGATAGCAGGCGGCCTTGTCGGCCCATTCAGCAAAGAGATGTTCGAGCTCCTTTGTCCAGCCGTTATTGAAGCGCTTGACCTGCGGCTCAGGGGTCTTATCGCCAGGTGTCTTATCACCAGGAGCTGCACCTATGCCAGTGCCAGCAGATTTTGCCATTGAATCAGAAGAGTTATCCATCTAACTAACCTAAACAAACTGTCTGAAGAGCAGTAAGGATGTTAGCTCTGGATATAGGAATTAAACATCTGGCATTCTGTGTTGCTGATTTAGACGCAGCCAAAAAGGTCGTTGTTAAACATTGGTCAGTAGTCAATCTTACGAATTTATCAGATACTCCAAAGCCTGTGTGCGCCATTTGTCAAAAACCCGCAAAGGCTAAGGCGCCTGAAGGTCTTGTTTGCGGGCGGCATATTCCCAAAGATAAACCGCAGATCTTTGATGAGGACACGGGAAAGCCAATTAAGAAGATGCCGACGATTGCTCAGATGACGGCATTTTGCACAGCGCGAGGTCTTGATGCAAAGGGAAAGCGGCCTGAATTATTGGCTCGTGTCGAAGCCAATGCGACTTTACCTCTTGCCAGGCAACAAAAGGCTGCGTCCTTTGCTGAAAATACGTGTGGCTTGCACGATTCAATCCGGGAATGGATTAAAAGGGATTGGTCCCAACTATCGGAAGTAAAACACATTTACATTGAACATCAGCCGGTCTATAAGAATCCAGTTATGAAGACGGTGCAGATTCTTATTTTTGCGACCTTGAGGGATATGTTTCTAGCGAACAACAAAAGCCCGGCGTTTCACTTTGTGCACGCTGGCAAGAAAGTTAAGGGAGCTGCAGCAGGCGATGAGGGTTATAAGGATCGTAAGCTCGGTTCAAATGAACGTGTACGAAAGTATCTGGAACCCTTTGCTGCAACGTCGGATAACGGTCGCTGGTATCAGTGGTGGCAGACGCAGGCAAAGAAGGATGATGCGTCTGATACATTGTGTATGATTCTGGATAGTGTTTGATTTTGTGTGTAAACTTGTTTTGTGTACAAACTTGTTTTGTGTACAAACTTGTTTTGTGTACAAACTTGTTTTGTGTACAAACTTGTTTTGTGTACAAACTTATTTTGCGTATAAAGACATACTTAAAAAAGACTGTAGGAACGGAGAAAGATGAGCGGCAGTGTTACTATTCAAGAGCTGCAGAATGCGGCTACGGAGCTAGGTCCCCCGATTCAGATTTCATCTGAAATTGGAAATGTAATTGAAGTCAATGATCTAAATGATGATTTGGGCTTGAATCTGTTGGCGAATCAGACAAAGTCTCGGGATTTCCAGCCTTCAGTGCAGGCGCAGCCGTCGTTTGGCTCAGCGCCCATTCGTCTGTCAGTGCCTGATGAATCAAGCAAGCCGATTCAGTTCGATAACTTAGAGCCGATTGAACTAAATACATTTAGTACTACGGGGTCGAATTCTAACTCATCAGCCCCGGCATCTAGTTTCGGTTTGCCCGAAGTTTCAATCAACAGAGAGTCCAATCCGTATGAAAATATGCAAAGTTCATCTGCAGGTCCTAGTATATCGCTTACATCTGCTGCACCGCGTGATTTGGAGAGAGAGCGTGCAGACAAGGCAGAGTATCTGAACAAGCTTCAGCGTCTGGAGTCAAAGGGATTTCCTGTATCGAAGCGTTTCACAATGGATAATTCAATCGATGAGATCAAGCAGGAGTTTACTCGCCTGGTGGATGCTCGTAATCTGGAGTCAAGTTTGCGGTTCCAGCGCCAGATGCTGATGGGCGCTATAACGGGAATGGAGTGGCTAAATAACAAGTTCGATCCGTTTGACGTCAAGTTGGAGGGTTGGTCGGAGTCAGTCCACACAAATGTAGAGGATTTCGATGAGATCTTCGAGGAGCTGTACGACAAGTACAAGGAGCGTGGTAAGATGCCGCCTGAGATGCGTCTTATGTTTGCAGTCGCTGGATCAGGATTTATGTGCCACGTCAGCAACTCGTTCTTCCGTAGCAAGATGCCCTCGATGGATGATGTTCTTCGTCAGAATCCGATGTTGGCGAAGCAGATGGCGCAGGCGGCTGCAGCGAGTGCGGGCCCTGGATTCGGCAACTTTATGGGAATGGCAATGGGAATGCCGGCGCCGCCAGGAATGGGTCAGCAGGGAGTGCCTATGCAGGCAGCACCGATGGATCCTCCTGGTCCGACGGGCGCATTCTTTGGATCCTCAGGAAGAGGTGCACCAAATCCAAGCCCTGCAGCACAGGCGGCATCTGCTGCGCCTCTGCGGCGTGAGATGAAGGGGCCGTCTGGCGTTGATGATATTCTAAAGACATTCGAGGAGGTTCGCCGTACGGAACTTGAGTCGATGGGTCGTGCCCCGCCGCCAAATAACTCGGTTCAACCTGCGATGGTAGCAGCAGAGCTTCAGAGCTTGGCCTCGGAGGATATGGCCAGTCAGGCTGAATCAACGCGTACAGGCGGTGGTTCAGGAAGGAGACGTGGGCGCAAGGCAGCACCGGTAGGAAATATGTTATCGATGGATGTCTAAAATCAGGTAGACATTTTCAACCAAAGATTTCTAAGAGTTTTTTGGTAATTATTATGTGCTTCGATGTGCTTAGTATTTTCGGGTTTGGCAAGTTCAAGAGGTGTCGCTGCCTGCTGCTGTAGCCTCGCGTGTTTTTCAGTGAGCCGCTTGAAAATTTCCTGCTCATCGGGTGTCATTACTTCTCCAGTCTTCTGTTGACCTACAGATTCTTCGTGATACCCCTTGAACAAGTACAGAGGGCTAGCTTCATTTAGCAAGTAGCTGATGACAAGAATCGTTATTATGGAAAGAGTTCCTGCAATCAGAATATTGCGTGTTGCAACAAAGAAGATAACAAAAATCATTAATCTGCGAAACCACGGCTGATTGAGGAATTTCTCCTGCCCTTTGGAAATTTCGCCAGGCAGAAATCGACCCCCAATATTCAAAAGAAAGATCGCAGCGGCAATGGTATAAGGTGAGGAAGCAACTTGTACTATGGCAGCTTCAAAAGGCCCCGAAGGGGCTGCAGCTGATGGAGGAGGACCACCAAAGCTCATCTAACGTTCAATACTAATTTATGTTATCTGAATCATATTTACAATATACATCAATACAGCAACAGCTGTTAAGACACCAACACGTGGACACCATTCTGCACCAATCCAAATAGTCAGGAGAAGGAGTACTCGCCAAAGAGGGGATGCCCAGAGTGCAACCATTGTTGCTGGATAGGGTGTCCGGAGAGACAACCCTTCAAACACATTCCATCCAAGGAGTGCAAGTACGAATATAAGTCTAAGGGTTCCATCAACTGCCCCTACGGGATCTAGGGCGTCTAAATCCATCTACTTTGAAGACGAAGAATCGGAGGGTCCAGACGATGACATTGAGCTACCCGAATTAGTGCGATTATCGGAATCTGAGATGGCTGATGTTAATACCTTGTCTGCAGAAATGGCTACAGGACGTTCACCTAGCACCTTTTCTACGAACCACCGATTGGTCGTACTGACAATTTTGGTGGAGTTGATGGTATCAGTAACAGGTTGATTTACATCAAATCCTTCTTCTGAGTCCTCCGTCTGAATGCGTGCAAAGATGATTAGAGCAACGGTTGCTGCTAGTAAGCCAGTAGCCCAATCAAGAAAGAGCACTAGAAGCAAAGGCACTACAAAAAAGATGCTTGATCCCACGACATTTGACAGGAACATAAGGTCTTTCCGGGGACATAGTTCGACAAACGTACCCACTATGATAAGTGCGATTACTGTCAAAACAGTTGCAGGCTTTTCAAGCACAGAGTGAGCATTATCCATCCAGGCAAGAAGAGTTGCAGTTGTTTCTTGACTTTGTAAGGCAACTGAAGCCATTCTGGCTTCAAGCGAGAAACAAATGCGCAAAAAGACATCGACTCTCGTTAGAAGAGGGATGGACTTTGCTTCCCTACAAGATGCGTTTCCAACATTTGGCCAAGAGCCGATAAAAAAGAAAAAGAAGGTAAGGCCTTCTAGCTTACCATACGCTGATGGTACTTTGGATATCGATGGCTCTCAAATGACTGTTGGCACTCCGACAGATGGCTTTCAAGATGGATCGCAGAACTCGACGGATCCCGACCGCCCGGCCGTGAAAAGAATGGGATCTGTGTCTGCTTTGAACTCTTCAGAGAATCTTGATAATTTAGTGAATCAAGATACACTTTTTAAAATGAAGAGTACTGGATTTAACACTATGAATTCATTGCCGCCGCCCAAATCGCTCAAGTTAGCATTATCACCGAATCCCCCGAGTTTTTTTGGTGCTGAGCCGTTCCAGAATCCATCTGAGGATACGAAGGCACAGTTCTCGAATCGTACGGATGCACCCAATGGATATATGCTGGATGCTGACTTTGCCAAGAGTTTTGAGCAGACTGGATTTGGCAAGGCGACAAATTCGCCGTTAGCTGCCCCTGAACTCCGGCAGCGGTGGAAGCCGTTATCAAACGGTGTTGGAACTGCATTTACGTACACACCAAAGAGCAGTCAGTTTACTGGGTTAGATCAAAGTGATATCGATGCAATGAAATCCAAACTAGACAGTCTGATGGCTCGTTTAGATGACTTGGAATACAGAAAAGCCGCAGAAAATCCACAGATGGAGATGCTCGCTTTCATAATGACGGGTCTTTTCCTGATGTTTGGGCTTGACGTTGCAGTAAGGAAATCGACAGGAATGCGGCTCCTTAATATTAGATAGATCTGTAAAATTCCCACTGTAGATCCTTGCAGATCTTCTCCCAGATCTTATCCTGGGCGTACAGCTTGTCGCGATTCTTCAGAAGAGGAAAACAGTGAAGAAACCCGTCGAGTTCAAGCAGCTCACATAGCTTGTACAGTACGTAGGAATACGATAAGAAATTGGATCTGTCTGCGGGACAGTGCTTTTGAAAAGACGGCTGAATCTCTTTGAAGAGATACCGCAGTTTTTCCTCGGTCTCGCGGTCCATCACAGGTGCAGTGTGGCCATTTAGACGGCTCAGAATATGCGGCACGTGCTCATAATAGGAGTTGAACTTGAGTTTCTTGAGAATCTCACGAATCTTGGTTCGATTCAATGAGGATGCCTGAAGGCGCTCCTTCTTGATCTGAGTCTGAATAGCCTCAAAGACTTCCTCAGGAATCTCCGTGCTTTCCTTGGCTTGAAACTGAGCGAGCCACTCATTGAAGTGGTTGATACGCTTATAGGCATAATAGGACACTTCGCGAGGCGGGTCCTTATAACTGGGCTTATCGGAATCCATAAGGATGAGCTTATGAAATCCACATTCGGGGCACGAGATTGTTGCATCATTGACTGATACCTTCATATCCTCTCCGCAACCATCGCACTGAAAGGATGTGTCATTGAGAGCGTGGCTGGGCCGATTATAATGAGGATCCATTCGCTGCAAGTACTGGTCAAGAAGCTGATCACGGCCGAGGGTTTCTTCCTTATTTTGTGTATGGGTTGCAACAACAACTACTGGAGCTTGAGAGACACCATCGCTAATATCTTGCTTAGACGCATTTTCAAGAGCTTCAAAAACGCTTCCGGGCCTAGCCCTTTCGGCAACCGAGATTACATTGTCGGCACCACGGTGAATTCGTTCTTGAATATCGTAATACTGAAAAAGTAGATCGCCTGTTTGTAAAAAATAGTCAAACATCGCATCTTTCTTGTCAACTTGGTTAATCTTTTGCTGAATTTCTTTGATATCTTGTTCAATTCGGTATCGTTGCATTTCTTCCGTTTCTTGCTGTAGTTTTTCTTGAAGCTGGTGTTGCTGATCCTTCCAGACAGCAATCTGCTCACCTACGTCCTTTATCTTAGATAAATAATGTTGATGAACAGTATCTAGAGTCGTACGCGCCTCTGGATTCGACCGCTTTGAGGGTCGTATCTTGAAGAAGGGATCACTCATAGCTTGACTGCTATAGGCTTCCTAGATAGTGTCTTTAGCCCCTTTTTGTATACAAACATATGCGTCTTTGTGTCTTGAAAGTTCATCCCGGGTAAACTTAAAATTTGCCTCCGTATAAAATTCTTAAAAACGCTGCCAGCGAAAATTATTTTCTCTGGCAGGGTTATAATCAAATGACAGGTGGTGGTTTAATGCAGCTCGTCGCCTATGGTGCCCAGGACGTTTACCTCACTGGCAATCCCCAGATCACCTTCTTCAAGGTGGTCTACCGTCGCCACACTAACTTCGCGATGGAGTCCATCGAGAACCCTTTCAACGGCTCTCCGGGCTTCGGTCGCCGTGTCACCTGCACAATCCAGCGCAACGGTGATTTGATCTACCGTATGTACCTCCAGGCCACTCTCCCCTCAGTCACCCTCCTCACCAGCGACGGCTCTGGCGCCCAGTTCCGCTGGCTCAACTGGGCTGGTCACCAACTTGTCAAGAGCGTCGAGCTCGAGATCGGCGGCCAGCGCATCGACAAGCACTATGGCGACTGGCTCCAGATCTGGAACGAGCTCACCCAGGAGCCTGGCAAGCAGGCCGGCTATGCCAAGATGGTTGGCAACACGCCCCAGCTCACAAACTTGCTCACCCAGGGTGGCGAGGACTGCGACAACAGCTGCGCCGGCGGCGAGCCCAACACCAGCACGGAGGGCCTCAAGTGCTCCCCTGAGTACACCCTCTACATCCCGCTCCAGTTCTGGTTCAACCGCAACCCTGGTCTTGCGCTCCCGCTGATCGCCCTCCAGTACCACGAGGTCCGTATCAACCTCGACTTCCAGGACATCCGCAACATGTGCTGGGACATCTCCCCGCAGCTCAGCAACCCGCACACGGTCCGCGACCGTGTCTCAGCTGCTGGCCTCGTCGCTGCGTCCCTCTATGTCGACTACATCTACCTCGATACGGATGAGCGCCGCAAGTTCGCCCAGGTCTCCCACGAGTACCTCATCGAGACGCTCCAGTTCACGGGCGGTGAGTCAATCACCTCCTCAAGCAACAAGCTCAAGTTGAACTTCAACCACCCTTGCAAGGAGCTCATCTGGGTCGTTCAGCGCGACTCCTTCGTCTCCTGCGACGACAACGTCGTCAACCAGTGGAAGGGACAGCAGCCGTTCAACTACTCCGACTGGTGGGACCGGGCCGTCCTCGAGTCTGGCTACTCGGTTACACGCGTTGAGGGCCTCGCTGGCAACAACCCGGTTGTCACGGCGCTCATCCAGCTCAACGGCCACGATCGGTTCCAGGTCCGCGAGGGACGCTACTTCAACGAGGTCCAGCCTTACCAGCACCACACCAACGTGCCGGCTGTTGGCATCAACGTCTACTCGTTCGCCCTCCAGCCCGAGCAGCACCAGCCCAGCGGCACTTGCAACTTGTCCCGTATTGATAACACGACCCTCCTCCTCACGGTCTCCAACAACGCTGTTGGCGCCGCGACGAGCTCAACGGTCCGTGTCTACGCGACAAACTACAACGTGCTCCGCATTATGTCAGGAATGGGCGGTCTCGCGTACTCCAACTAAACGCGCAACCTTGCAAAGGTTGGATCACCAGCGGCGGCTGGCAAACCAGCGGCGGCTGGCAAACCAGCGGCGGCTGGCAAAAAAATATACAAAACCACAATCAAGATTCTTAAGAATCTTAACTGTGTTTGACTTAGCCTAAATCTTCTATAAATTCCCAACTAGATGTCTTCTTGGCTCAGAGGCCCGCAGAAGAAGAAACAGCCACCGCCAACTACACTTGTTATAACGCACAACAGTGGTTTCTTTTCGTGTTGCAGTGTTCGTCTTGATAAGATCATACAGTATTTCAATAAAAATCGTACTTTACCGCTGATCGTAGACAGTTCTGCGCAGTTCGAGTGGTACAAGCCACCAAGGAGCCATAAGGCCTCCATCGTAGACACCTACTTCACTACAGATTCGAGTGGCATTTCGTTTCGAGGACCTGTTAGCTATGAACAATGGTACCAACTTACCGACTACAAGAAACTAAACTTTACTGCAATTCAGCCGTTCATAACGAAATATTTCACACCTTCACAACAAATTCAAGAAATTGTTTCAAATCTAGAAACCAAGTATTCGCTGGACTATTCCAATCTCTGTGTTTTGTTTTACAGAGGCAATGATAAGGCAACGGAAACTGAGTTATCGCCTTACAGTGAGTATATTGAAAAGGCCACTCGGCTACAGGAAGAGAATCCGTCGATCCATTTTCTTTTACAGAGTGACGAAACGGAATTTTTAGAACTATTTTCAAAAGAATTTCCAAATTCATTTTATTTTAAGGATGAAATTCGCCATATCAAAAAGTCAAATACTACAGTTGATAAGGTCTTTAAAGAAGATAACTACGAGTTTTCCAAGTATTTTCTGGCCATCACATTATGTATGGCCAAGTGCAAATATATAGTCTGTGGATCTGGAAATTGTTCCATCTGGATTGCTTTGTACAGAGGAAACACTGAAGGAATGTACCAGCATCTACACGATAGATGGATCTAAATGGTTTATTGTAATCTATAGAATGGACATTCAAGATCAAGATGGGAATCCTGTTGATATTGCAAATTTGGAGAAGCCTGAACAAGATTTAGCAAAAGAATATATTGAAGAAACGGATGTAGTCTTTGAACTCGGTGCGAGATACGGTTCAGTTTCCTGCATCATTAACTCAATATTAAAATGCAAAACAAATCAAGTTGTTGTAGAGCCAGATGAAAGAGTTTGGAACGCACTCGAACGAAATAAAAAGGTTAACAAGTGCGACTTTCATATTGTAAAAGGGTTTGTTTCATCAAAGAAACTAGGGTTAACTAATTTAAATGAGTATTATGGAGGCTACGCTGCAACCTATATTGATCAGGATGACTCAAAAATCCCATCCTATACAATGGAAGAAATTAAAACAAATTATAATTTACAATTTAATGTTCTCGTTGCAGATTGCGAAGGTTTTTTAGAACGTTTTTTTGATGAAAATCCTAGCTTTTATGATAAATTACGTCTTGTTATGTTTGAAGCAGATTATGTAGAAAAATGTAATTATACTAAAATAAGAGATACGTTAAGGATAAAGGGATTTTTAGAAGTTGTTCACGGACATCAAAATGTATGGATAAATCCAGGCGTTTAGATCCGTGCAGATTTTAAACGATCATCTATAATAAGATGATAGTTTATATAACTGGTGCTTCCGGTTCAGGAAAAACAACACTTTTAAAGAGTTTATCAGTTAAAGCTTATGATTTAGATGATATTTACGAAAATAATTGGAAAAAACATAAAAGGATTGATACTGTTCAAAAGGGTGTAATCAAAGATATTAATATACTATTATCTAAGAATAAAAATATTGTATTCGTTGGACTTCAGGGAAAAGATGATTTACCTTTCATACCTGATGTAATATATATCCTTATAAGAAAAGACTATGAACAATATTATAGGGATAAATTAGTAAGAGATTTGAATCTCTTATGTAAATATAAAACTGATTTTGAAGAGGTATTAAAAAAAGAGCCTTTTAATGAATTTAGAAAGCATTTTTGGTCAAATGATATAGTTAATATGAAATCATTTGATGAATTCAAAAAATACGTAGATAAGATGAATAAGAGTATTCAAAAGGATTTTCCTACTGCAGAACTTCTAACGGCATCTGAAATCATACAAAAAATAAATGAAGTTTAAAACTGAAGTTTACTCAAAGTGAAGTTGGAGTGTATCACCTGCAGCCGAGGCTTCATCCATCATCGCCGATAATGCAGTCTGTCGTCGTTCCAAGGCAGATCCTTTCAAATTCATAGATCGCCGCTTCCACCACCATTCAAAGCGCAGTGCCTCACGCTCAGACTCAAATCCGCTGACATAGCAGACCCTATACCAGCCTCCAGGAAACTTGGACGTTGCTCGTGCGCCCCCCTTAATCTCACCATTATGCTGTCGTAAACGGCGGTGAATGTCAATCGTTGCTCCTACATACGTGTGCACAGGAGATTCTACTGTAGCCAGAAGATAGACTGACCACATCTAAAGATACTGTATACAGTATCTCTAAATGAGATTCCAAGATTTTGTGTGGCAACCTGAGGATGTCGTCACGCATTTACGGCTACAGGAGTTAACAGATGATCTGTGTATCTTTTTAAAATCAGATTGTCTGCACGAAAAGGGTCAGATTGACTGGCAGGGTTCGCTGCATCCACCTACGTGGCCACCTGAGCAACGAATCTGGATCTCAGGTCGTTCAGATTTAGAAGTCAATGATACTCTTGTTGCCTTGTATACTGATAAATTTGATCGGTGGTATGCAACCAATAACGAATCTTCAGATCCTCGAGTTGTTTCAATTCCGCTAGGAATGCAGACGAATTGTAGACCAGATTGTATTGATATGATGGCAGAAGTTGTACGGGAGCCAAAGGTCGATACAAATTATGTCTATATGAATTTTAATATCGATACGTGGATCGGTGAACGATTTGTCACGTATCATTATTTGAAAGATCAGCCTTGGGTAACTTATGAATCTCACAGTCAGGAGTACATACACTATTGTAGACAGATTCGCAACAGTCGGTTTGTTGTTTGCCCGCGAGGCAATGGATATGATACACACCGTCTATGGGAGACATTGTATCTAGGATCTATACCTATTGTACGAAATCACGCGACCTACGATCAATTTAGTGAGCTACCGATAATTCAGATTCATAGTTGGTCAGATGTATCTGAGGAATATCTTGAGATGGAGTACGAGCGTATTATGAACACTGACTGGAATTTTGAGAAGTTATCGATGGATTACTGGAAATCAAAAATAGTGTCTACATAGATGGAGACTGCGAACATAGGAAATTACAAGGCAACGGAAGACTGGTATTATATTGTGCCGGCTACACTTCTAGTCGATGTGCTTGTTCTGTTTTTTACAAGATATGCTCCTTCGATGGCAGGTAAGCCGCTTAATCAGTGGTATGACGATTTTGGCTTGGCCGCTGTTTTATCGGATGTCTCAATCATTCTAATTGGCATTGCAATTGCTCGCTATGTTTACACGTATTTCTTTCAGGATCAGGAAGGCTGGAACATCTGGTACTTTATCGCCCTTGCGATCCTGATCCAAGTGCTACACGATGTATTTTTTGCTGTAGCTGTGGTCAAACCGATACCAAAAGGACATAATGAAATGATTGATGTCTTCAAGGCATACATTTCCGGTGGACCGAAGATTGTTGCATTTGATGCTGGAATGGTAGCTGCATCCATTGGTATCGCGTCTCTTCTGAAAAATCAGGATTTTCACTATACTGTATCGTTATCTCTGATGACGGTCTATACAATGACCTATATTCTATTTACGAGACCTACTTAGCTTAGTTAGCAAAGCAGCGCAAGATCAAGTTCTAAAATCTGACGTCTGAGCCAGGCAGGTACGGGCAGGCCAGCTAGAAACTTAGGCTTTAGAGAGAGTGGCTGTTCATAGTGATAGACTGCAACAAAGCACCATTCAGATCCAAAGCTGGATACCAGCGTAGTATAGAATATATACTGGTAGCCAGGAAATGCTTGAAGCAGATGATCGAGTATACTTTTTAATGTCTTAAGACTACTGCAATTGTGAGGATCATAGCCACCAGCGTTCATTACAAAGCCACCTTTATTGGCATAGATTCGTTGCATTACTTGCATCAAAAGTATTGACCAGTTCATTTCTTCAAAATCTGGATCTGTTAAATCAATAACTACAGCATCATAGTTTCCTTCTTCTTTAGTGAATTCCCACGCATCATCATAAATTATACTAAGACAAGGGCACTGAAAAGATCCTTGCGACCATGCTTGACCTTTTTCACACATTAGTTCTACAAGTTGATAATCATAGTCAACCATTGTGATAAAAGTAATTTGATTCTCTCCACAGCGAAGAATCTCACGAGTGGTTGCACCCTCAGCACCTCCTAAGAGTAAAATTCTCTTCTTATTCTTAAGAGATCCGAGCAAAGGATGTACAAGAGCCATATGATAGTTCATCTCATCCTTAGTTGAACTCTGAAGAACTCCATCGAGAAAGAGCATCTGACAGTCCTTGCATTGAATAAGATCTACTGTCTGCTTTGCCGTCTTAAGATGATAGGAAGAAGCAGGAAAATAGGTGTAGATTCGATCTACACCTTGGTCAGGATCTTGTTCAATATACTTGGCCTCCATCTGACCTCTATACCAGATCTTGCAATCTCGCCTTTAGGGATTCGTAGTTGGCTGCATCTAACCCCTCTAAAATCTGACGGTTTTCAATTGAGCCAAAAATCTGTTTGTGGACTTCATCATACCGAGCTAAGACATCTTTTACGGTGGATACGATCTTTTCATAGGGTACCCAAACTACGCATTTTGCATACGGAACTAGATCAGAGAGTGGACTTAGTTCTGAGATTACAATGGTACCATTAAGAAGTGCAGGAAGTACACGAAGTTCTTCAAATGTATGATGATGTTCGGTTTGGTGGATATTAATGAGAATTTTTGTCTTCAGATATAAATCTTGTACTTTTTTCTTAGTAAAACAATTATTTACATTTGTACACGATACTTTGCTCATCATCAATGAATACAGCAACTTTTTACGGCGTGGCTCTTGATCATTGATAAATGTTGTCATAACTTGATTGTTTCGTATACCTTTTGTTAAAGAAGGCATATACAAGCAAGGTGCAATATAAATAAGCTTCTTTGCTAGTTCAATTAGCGTTGCATCAAAGGATGATCTTATATTTTCTATATTTGGATTGCTATATTCTATAATCAGATTTGCAGTTTTTAATTGATCAAGACCAACAATACGAATTAAATAGATTTCATCTGGTTTTTGAAGAACGGGGACTGCACCATCAAACGCTCCTGCAGTATCTCGGCCGTCTTTTCTTACCAAGGTATGCTCATAGTTATACAGAATTCGAATGCCTTTTTCATTTGCATTTATAGTTTTTTTGAAAAGAATTGGAGTTTCAAATCTCAGCTCTTTTGAAATACGCTCCATTAATGAAACGCAATAGTCATAGTAGTCTTTTGTATAAATGGGTTGCTCTTCTGTAAGAATCATTAGATAAATTCACACTCAATTGCTTATGTGGCCTAAACAGGCAACTCTAAAATCTATGGCCTAAAATTGATTGATTTCCCGGCTTAGAAAAGAACACACATAACCTCAGAGATGTCAGCGGCTCAACGTACAAAACCTGAAGTGGAGCCTATTCTGGGCATTCAGTTTAGCATCTTCAGCCCTGATGAGATTGAGAGACGTTCGGTAGTGGAGATCACCTCGAACGCGACCTATGAAGGAAATGAGCCTAAGATTGGTGGTCTATTTGATCCGCGAATGGGTGTTTTGGACAATGGAAAGCAGTGCCGTTCGTGCGGTCAGTCAAATACGAACTGCCCTGGGCACTTTGGTCATTACCGCCTGGCTCGCCCTGTCTACTACATTCAGTTCTTGCCAATGGTTCAGAATGTGCTCAGTTGTGTCTGTATTCGCTGTAGTAAACTGCTCGTAGACAAGGAGCACAGGACGTCGATCAAGGGAAAGAAGGGCGAGGCAAAGTGGAAGGAGTTGCTGGAGGCGTGCAACAACATCACGCGATGTGGCCAGGAGACTGAAGATGGCTGCGGTGCTCGCCAGCCTGACAGGTACAAGCGTGGTGGCATTGCACGCATTGTTGCTGAGTGGGATGAGATCAACAATTCAAACGTGACAGTTCCTGGAATGAAGCAGCCGCTGGAGGTGGAATATGTTCAGCGACTCTTCCGCCGCATCACAGATGAGGATGTATCCTTTATGGGTTTCAATCCTCGCTGGTGCCGCCCTGATTGGATGGTCTGCTCTGTTTTGGCGATTCCGCCTCCACAGGTTCGTCCTTCAGTTGTGCAGGAGAATAACCAGCGCTCAGAGGATGACTTGACGCACAAGCTGTTTGAGATCATCAAGACCAACAAGATGCTGCTGGCCAAGATGGAGGCGGATGGCAGCAAGACCAACAAGGGCTATATCGATGAGCTAACGGATGTTCTTCAGTACCACATCGCCACACTGGTTGATAATCAGATTCCGGGTGTTGCTCCTTCTGCGCAGCGTGGTGGTCGCCCTCTCAAGAGCATTCAGCAGCGTCTGGGATCAAAGGAGGGTCGTATTCGCTACAATCTCCAGGGTAAGCGTGTGGAATTCTCTGCTCGCTCAGTTATCACACCTGATCCTAATTTGTCCATCGCTGAGCTTGGCGTACCGACTAAGATTGCGATGAACTTGACTGTTCCTGAGCGAGTCACGGACTTCAATCGTGATAAGTTGTACCGCCTGGTCCAGAATGGAACCACAGTCTATCCTGGCGCCAAGACGATTCAGCGCCTTGATGGCCGAATGATCAGCTTGGCACACGTGAACACGAAGGAGATTGTACTGTACAATGGCGACACGATCAATCGCCATCTGATGGACGGAGACATTGTACTATTCAACCGTCAGCCGACGCTGCACAGAATGTCAATGATGGGACACCGTGTCCGTGTACTTCCGTACAATACTTTCCGTCTAAATGTTTCTGTTACGAGTCCGTATAACGCAGATTTTGATGGAGATGAGATGAATGCGCATATTCCGCAGTCATCAGAGGCGATTGAGGAGCTGCACAACATCGCTGCAGTTCCGTTTCAGATGATTAGCCCGAGGCACCAGAAGCCCGTCATCAAGGTGGTTCAGGATGCACTTTTGGGCTGCTACCGCATCACGCGACAGGGTGAGTACTTCAATCGTCGTGAGTTTATGAATCTGATGATGTACAACAAGCGGTTCAATGGCACTCTGCCGCCGCCTGAGATTATCAATGGAACTCCGATGTGGAATGGCCGTCAGGTTCTCAGTATGCTTCTGCCTGCGCTTAACACTGACCTCAAGAACAAGCAGTATGATGATGATCCGAGCCAGAACAATATGGTCAAGATCCGCGACGGTATGATTACACAGGGTATTGTCGATGACGACGTACTCAACCGCACAGGTGTAGGTATTGTGCATTCCACGTACAATGACTTTGGTGCGACGGCTGCAGTCAATCTGCTTGACTCCGTGCAGAGCACCATTGAGGCGTACCTCGTGATGAGCGGCTTCAGCGTGGGTCTCTCAGATCTTGTTGCTGATGAGAAGACACTTGACCGAATGAATGAGATCATTCAGCAACGCAAGAAGGAAATCGACGAGATTGTACTTCAAGTGCATATGGACTTATTCGATAACAATACGGGTAAGTCGAATCAGGATGAGTTCGAGAGCCAGGTGTTTACAAAGCTGAACAAGGCTATTGAGGAGCTAGGTAAGCTGGGTCAGCAGGCTCTCGCTGCGGAGAATCGTATGATCAGTATGTTGAAGGCGGGCTCGAAGGGCAGCACGATTAACGTATCACAGATGGTGGCGTGTGTAGGACAGCAGAACATTGAGGGTCGGCGTATCCCGTATGGTTTCACTGACAGGACACTGCCGCACTACAAGAAGTTCGATGACGGTGCAGAGGCACGTGGCTTCGTTGAGAACAGCTTCGTGAAGGGTCTGACGCCGCAGGAGTTCTTCTTTCACGCGATGTCGGGTCGTGAGGGTCTGATTGACACGGCAGTCAAGACGGCTGAAACGGGCTACATTCAGCGTCAGATGGTGAAGGCGATGGAGGACTTGGTGACGCAGCACGACGGCACGGTGCGTGATGCGCGTATGAACATTGTGCAGTTTCACTATGGTGAGGATGGACTCAGTTGCACAAAGGTGGAGACGCAGGGTCTGCCGATTCACGGTCTCTCGGATGAGGAGATTCGCAGGACAGTTGGTCTGCAGGGAGTCGAGTGGGCAACGGTCCTCTCTGTAAGCCGCACTGAGAACGCGGAGGCGATCAATGGCCTAGTTGATGCGATGATTGCCGATCGCAATATGCTGGTCGAGGGCGTCTTCCGCAATGGCCGTGCGTTGGGTCTCTTTGGCCCGATGAATTTGGATCGAATGATTCTGAATTTGAAGGTCAAGTTCAATCTGCAGCCGAATGCATTGACTGATCTTACACCTGAGTATGTACTAGATCGCATTCGTGATCTGGGTGCACGTACACTTCCGTTCCATCGTCTCTGGAATGCGATGTTGCGCTACCATCTGGGCCCGCACAACTCAGTTGTCAAGCACCGTATGACGGTCTTGGCATTTAATACTCTCTGTGAGCAGATTCTGGTCAAGAACTGGTCATCGTGGGCGCAGCCTGGCGAGCAGGTGGGTATTATTGCGGCACAGTCAATTGGTGAGCCGGCGACACAGATGACGCTGAATACCTTTCACTTGGCGGGTGTGGCATCCAAGGCAGGTATGACTCGAGGAGTACCTCGACTGAAGGAGCTCTTCAAGGTGACCAAGTCGCCGAAGGCAACTTCGCTGACGATCTATCTGAAGCCTGAGTTCCGTGAGAGCAAGGAGAAGGCTCGCGAAGTCGCACAGGACTTGGAACTTACGATGCTGCGTGATATCGTGACGACTGTGGGCCTGTACTATGATCCGAAGAACCAGGGAATGCCGGCGGATACGGTTGTTCCTGAGGATAAGGAACTTCTCGAGTTCTACAAGTTCTTTGAGCAGCGCAAGATGAACGATGACGCGAATCCCGAAGCAGCAGAAGCTCCTGAGCCTTACAGCTACTGGATGTTGCGCTTCGAGTTCAATCGTGAGGTGATGTTCAATCGCAACATCACGATGGATGACGTTGCCTATGTTCTCAATCAGAAGTTCACAAATATGATTCATATGATCTATACGGATTTCAACTCCGAGAAGCTCGTGATGCGTATTCGCCTTGTCAAGGAGACGCTCGTTGAGGATGATGACTATGCAAACTTTAAGAAGGTTCAGTCAGTCATCCTGAACTCAATTGCGGTTCGTGGTGTTCCTGGCATCAAGGCAGTCTCGTTCCGTAAGTCTGAGGACCGTGTGGAACTCAAGGAGGGCAAGTTTGAAAAGGTGCCCGAGTATGCACTAGATACGGATGGCAGCAACTTTGTTGAGGTGATGAATCACCCTGCAGTCGATCCGACTCGTCTGTATACTACGAATGTCCACGATATCATCGATATCCTGGGCATTGAGGCTGCGCGGGCAATTCTGCTGACGGAGATTGACTCACTCTTCGCGTCTGCAGGTGTCAACTACCGTCATCTGGGTCTACTTGCTGATAGTATGACACGTGCTGGCCGATTTATGACGGTTGATCGTTATGGCATCAATAAGAACAATATCGGACCTTTGGCAAAGGCATCTTTCGAGGAGACGGAGAAGATTCTGCTGCGTGCTGCGCTCTTTGGTGAGATGGACCCTGTCACGGGTGTATCCTCGAAGATTATGACGGGTCAGCCGATCCGTGGCGGCACGACCTTCAGCAGCTTACTACTGGATGAGGCCGCACTGATGCGCTTACAGAAGGGTCTGCCGCCGGTTGAGGATATGGAGGAGGAGCAGGAGGAACTGGATGACGATGAGATTGCGGAGGAGTTGGCGTCGTCGATGGATGACAAGTGCAGTCCTGTTCGCTTGCGAATGAACGCGGTTCTACCGCAGGGAGATATGGAGTTGGAGGAGCCTGATGTGGAGTTGAATATCCTAGAATAAACGCAAAAATATAAATGCTACTAAAGCCCAGTCGCTTTAGTTAAGTATGTCGTGGCCAACTGTCAAGCCACCTTGGAAAACAGTGCAGTGGCTGCAGTGGGGAGACCCTAAAGTGGTACAGTGGCCGGTTGCTCCTGCGCCAAAGTGGTCTCTACTGTTGCCGATTGAAGATGCATCTGGCTCTCTTGTTCCACTCAAACGTGATATAGAAAGGCTTGATGCAATAGGTGAATGGGAATACTTGAAGAGAGGATCAAATCCATATGAACTTGTTTTTTCTCAGTCGCAAGACCAGCGAATTCCTGCGTCAGTCTGCAGTCTTCGTCCTCTGAGTCGGTCATTTTTTAAAATGACAGAGATTCTTACAGTTCTTGACTTTTTCAAGCGTCATGTAAAAAAAATACCGACATCTATTTCTACTGCACACGTCTGTGAAGGCCCTGGTGGATTTATTGAATCTCTTTTATTTCTTTCAGCAAAGAATAATACAATTGTTGAAAATGCGTGGGCAATGACTCTCAAACCGACCAAGTCTAATATTCCTGGATGGCGACGAGCGTACACATTTCTGCGGAAATCACCGATGGTCCACATCGAATATGGAGCAGATGAAACAGGTGATATTCTTATTGCAGCGAATCAGGCAGCCTTTCTTGAAAAGTCAGGAGGAAAATGTCAATTATTTACTGCAGATGGCGGGTTTGACTTTAGTGAGCACTATTCCACACAGGAAGATGAAGTATTTCCTCTACTTGTTTCATCAGCGCTGATCGGTCTGCAGACAATGGCGAGAGGCGGTGATTTTGTACTGAAGCTTTTTGATATGGATAAGCCATCTACACAGCATCTAATTGCAATTCTTGCATATTGTTTTGATTCTTGGCTTCTGTACAAGCCGGCATTGAGCAGACCGTGCAATGCAGAAAAGTATTTCTTAGGAAAAGGATGTCGATTTGTTCCTACGTGGGTCATTAAGCTTCTTTCAGACTTGCGAGATAGTTTTCTCTTTCGAGAGTCTCGTGTTGTAGAACTTTTTCCTAGTATTAATCCTATAATACAGCGGCAGATTCAGAAAATACGAAACGAATTTCTGGAGAAGCAAGTTGCTGCTCTAGACTATGCGCTTTCAAATAAGGAAAACTGGAATGAAAATCCTGAAGTTCTTTGGAAATCAATCAATGAACATTCAGTTGCTTGGTGCAAGTCATTTGGAATGCCTTTGCGACGTTAACGACTATTTTGGGGTGCAAGCTGAGGTGTCACAAACTTGTCAAGCAGAACCTGGCCAACATTGACTGATGCCTCGTGCTGCGAAAGCTTGCCGGCACCCATCTGATCTAGCATATTAATCATCATCTGCAGAGCACGTTCATCATAACCTTCCGGTCTCGTAATCATATTGAATACGAGTTCGTATTGTTCAACAAACTCTGCATACGTCTGCTTAATTTGTTCTACGGGAGTTCCTCTATGCAAAAGCGACCGAATCTGATTAATATTTAGACGAAGGTAAGCTGATCGCTCACTTGCATTGAAGCGCGTTGTTTCAGCTGCAGCCTCTGCAGTCATTGTAGACAAAGATCTCATTTCGACAGAAGGTTGGCTCATCTGAGCCGTACTCAGAAAAACAGAGCCAAAAAACACCGCATCTAGATTAGCAATATGCCGTTTCCTCCCGAAGCACCATTTAATCCGAAAGTAAGTGCTGTTCCAAATCTTGATTCAAGTTCCGGAAACCCCGCTGCTTACAAGGACCCTAAGAGTACTGCTTCAATGGGCTTGAAACTTCAGGCGATGTCAGATCAGGCATCTGCAGATACATTATACGATCCTCCGCCACCGCCTCGTAAAGGTGAAAAAGAAGGATTCCAGGTGCAGAATCTATACAAGCGAGGGCCGTGGATTACTCAGACAGAGGCGTGTAAAAAGCAGGATACTTATTTTTTTAATGAAGAAGGCTTTAATGACTTTAAAGGCTATCACGAATCATCAACTTTAAGTAGCACCAATTGGATTTTACTGTCAATTACGGCAGCAGCTGCGGGCCTTCTCATCTGCAGTTTTGTGCAGAAGAAATAGATATGCAGGCAGCTAAAGAAGAGCTTGATACGTGGGGTGAAGAGTGTCTAAAAACACTTGATACTTGGGCTAAGCAGGAAAAAGAGTCTTTTTATCAAAAGAATATTAAAAGTCCTAAAAATAATGAAAATGTACTTCAATCCTATGAAAAAGAACTAATTACCTATGCAACAAAGTTGATAAATGCAATTAATAAAGAAAGTAAAGAAGATCTTGAAGATCTTAATTGGCCTGAGTCGCTACATAACTGCATACAGGATATGTCGCTACGAACAATTATTGTAGATCGAGTTCACGATTGGTTTATACAGTATCCTCACACAAAGAGTGCTCTTCATTTAGACGAATTGGAAAATGAAAATGCCACTGAAAAATCCAATCAAAAGTAGAATGGTAGGTTCCCTCCCATATGATGACCGTAAAGGTTGCCCACCCAATTATCACAAGAGAAAGTCATATACATCAAGAAGTGGCCACCGCGTGCACCCTCGCTGTGTTCGCTCAACGACAGTTCACAAGGAGAGCAGTAAAAACTACACTCGTCGGGTTAGACAAGTGCAGTCTGCACGTTTACACGCCATTGGTAAGACGGCGATTCGCAAGTCGCTAAAGTGCCCGCCTGGTAAGATTCAGCGTCGCGGATATGTGCGTAAATTTGCCACGACAGTACGTCGCAAAGGCTATACTGTCCGTAAGGCCAGTGGACAAGTCTACCGCATTTACCCTGATAAGGAGGATGTATATGTCAAACCATCGTGTGTAAAGGATCCTGGTCTACCTGGTAAGGGCCCTGCTCCCGGCAAGGGCTTTAGCATTCTACGCAAAGGTGAGCTGAAGAAGTACGGATACGTATACGATGAGTCTGAAGAAAAGCGCCATACGGCCTTGAAGCAGGCTGAGAAGGAGTTTGGAGCTCTCGGTGTCTATCGTAAGTTAGACGCTGTTGCGAAACTCTCAAAGCGTACAGTCCCTGAAGCGGCAAGAGTCTTTGCAAAGGATCGCGAGTGGATCAAGTCCCAGTATGAATTGAAGGCTTTTTAGGAATGAAGTAAATTCCAAGTCCTTATTGTCAAACCATCAAAGCAGAAGAGCAATGGATGCTTCTGCTTCGATGCTTCCAAACCAAATAATCAAATCGCCAGAAGAACCTACGAGACCCTATGCGATGTTCCTTGTATTGCTCACCTTTGCCATAGGGATCTATGTCGCAATTGATAGCGGTGCAAGTACAGTTGCAGTAGGTACGAACTGGGCAGAGAATCGCTGCCAGCCGCAGTATATGTTGATGGCTGGCCTCTTTGGCCACGACATTAACGAGAACTTTCAGTTTTGCTTGAATCAAATTATTCAGGAAAAGACGAAAAGTACCACGGCACCCTTTACGGGTGGAATGATGGGATTTACGAATATTCTGACAAATTTAATGAATTCTGCAAATTCATTTCGTGTGACCTTGGCGACACTGGTCGGCGGAATTATCAAGATTGTCTCAGAATTCAAAGCACGATTTACTGCACTCTCAAGTCGTATTCAGATTACGGCCTCGAGAATGAAGGTGATGATGAATCGTATCTATGGAATGATGTTTTCGATTATTTACTTGGGCTTATCTACGGTAACAGGAATTCTCAACTTTGGTGATTCCTTTGTTTTCAAATTCATTGATGCGTTTTGCTTTCCTCCGGAGACACCCATTCAACTTGAAACAGGAGAGTTCAAACCAATCTCAGAAATTCAGATTGACGATGTTCTTGTTGGATCTCACCAGGTTTCTTCAATCTACCGTTTTGCCGCAGATGGACAAGAAATGGTTCGTCTTGGATCTGTAGAAGTCAGTTCGAATCATTTTGTCAAATACAACGGGGTTTGGATTCCAGCCAAAGATCATCCTGATTCCTATTCAATTGGACCTTGGGCAGGTGGGCTATCTAGACCACTGATCTGCCTGTCAACGATTGATCATCAGATTGACCTGGGTGGCTACAGATTTGCTGATTATGATGAGACTGAAGAAGGAAATAAGGAAACGCAGGAGTGGGTTGATCAGTCATTAAATGACAGAAGACCTGGGACGCCTTGTCCCGGTATGTCATATGATATCGGTGTACCTGAAAAAACTAAGATTTATACTGAAGCAGGCCTACAGGAAATTGGAAGTATTCAACTTGGAACTTATATTACAAAGACGGATAAAGTGGTTGGTATTCAACGATCTAAGATTGAAGATACTACGCTCTTGCCATCACGTATTCAGATTGGATCAGGAACACTTCTTTGGAACCCTGAAAGTAATAAGTGGATTCGTGCGGGAATCTTGTATGGAGTGGATCTACTTGCAGATCCAATCTATAGCGTTTCTCTTTTTGTAAGCCCCGGAGCACGATACCAACTTGAAGATGGAACCTATGTGAGAGATGCAATGGAGGTCTATAGTCCAGATACGAAGAAGGTCTACGCCGAGAAATTACTTGGGAAATAAGCAATCGGACGAAATAGATGGAGTCAGCTCCTACAGCCCCAACAGTACAATTACCTTCAAGTAAATGGACACAAACAGTTTTTCTATTTTTGACCATTTCAATTCTATTTTTTCTTGGGTTTGCGATGATGATTGGCCAGTCATCAGCTGCCGATATTATTGCACACTGGGATGACCGACGATGTGATTTAGATGTTATGCTTTCGGCATTTTATTATAAACCAGACGATGATCCAAGGTCTGCAACAGAGTTTACGACGGACAATTATAAATTTTGTGTTGGATCCAAAACAGAGACATATCTAAAAGGCATTTTTGGTTCACTCTTTGAGGTTTTGGAAAAGCAAATGGGTGCTGCAGATATTATGACAAAGGTGATGACATCATTAAGACAATCACTTGCTAATATTTACGGGCCATTTGCCAAAATGATGAATAACTTTTTCAATAAATTTCAACAAATGGGTGCACTTGGATCACGCATCTTTCAACATCTGTATATGGCAATGAAGAAGGCAACGGGTATTGCCATTGCAAGTATCTACATTGGCCTGTCGCTACAGACAACCATTTTGAATACAATTGACTTTATTATTAATGTCATTATGATTGTTCTGTACATTATGATTGCTCTTTCAGTTATCTTTTTCTTTCCTATATTGCCTGTGATGGCTATGGTCTATTTGGCTGTAAATGGAATTGAGAAACTTGCGCCTGGACGAACAGGCGCTATGGGTCAAATCTTTTGTTTTGATAAGTCTACATCAGTTATCTTACAGAGCGGAGTAGCACAAACAATTAATGAAATTAAGGTTGGTGATATTTTACGAGATGGGCAGACAGTTGAAGCTGTAGTACAATTGATGGGACCCTTATCTCCCTTATACGTGATTGACGGTGTAGAAGTAAGTGGAGATCATAGAATCTGGTCGCCTTTAACAAAACAGTGGATCTTTGTCAAGTATCATCCTAATGCCTATAAATCATTGAAAAATCCTGATTACTTGTGGACTTTGATAACATCGAATCGTGAGATTCCTGTACAAGGACAGCATACAAATCTTCGATTTGCTGATTGGGAAGAGATTCCTGATACAGATGAAAATGCGAAACTGTGGGATCGGATTGTGACGGATCTCTTAGGTCAGGCTCCTAATGCAAAGCCTCCGATGAATGCACCGGTGCTTTCAGGAGGACTTTTTGTTAAGAAATTTCAATCAGGGTGGGTGCCTATTTCAATGATTCAACAAGGTGATTGGATTATGGGTGAAAAGCGGTGGACAAAAGTAATAGGAGTCTGTATCCGGCAATCAGTAGGAGGCATCGGTCAAAAAGAGTCTCGTATCACGGATGGAGTTTGGATAAAGGAAATAAACTCTCTGAAGGAATGGTATCATTCTTCCAAAGCATCAGATCAACACCCGTGGGTAGGATATCAATTACTTACGGATGAAGGAATCTTTCAAATAAGGGGGTTATCGTCAGGAGATATACTCGTGCGGGATTTTACTGAGGTCGGCTGGTGGAGACTACCCGAAACGTATACCCGGGTTGAAAAGGGTATGAGTAAGGCCTGATAAAAAAGATATGCGTCAAGGAGAAGAGTAAATGAAGCAAGTACTATTTTTTGGAGGAATAATTTTACTAGTTGTTGCCGCAATGCTGGTTTCACGTAGTGCTCTCTTTCGTGGTATCACTCGCGATGGATTCACAAATTACTATCTAGAGAATGCGGGTGGCGCGAAGGATAGTTATTCAGGGATTGGCCCCTTCGATGGTGTGCGTCTAACATGTCCGGGTGGCGAGAGCAGCTGGAAGTGCAACACACCGAATGAGCCGCTCAATGGCCCTGCCTTCAAGCCTGGCCCTGATGCTCTTTTTATGTTCAAGAACAATCAGTGCAAGCCTGAGTGCTGCCCTTCATCCTATTCTTGCGATGGTGGTTGCGTTTGCACGAGCCCTGACCAGCGCAGTGTCATTGCGCACAGAGGTGGCAACCGCACCCAACCCGAAGACAGCTTATAAATGCGCTGCCTTCAAAAAGACAGCGTATAAATGCGCTGCCTTCAAAAAGACAGCGTATAAATGCGCTGCCTTCAAAAAGACAGCGTATAAATGCGCTGCCTTCAAAAAGACAGACCACAGAATGCGGAAAATACAGATTCAAATAAAACAGCTTTGCTACTTTATTTGATATTTGCGGGTAGAGGATGAGTGTTTCACCAATTACAATTCTTGGATTCGGTATTTCTGGACAACTTCTTTTATGCCAACTTCTTGAGTTCGTAAAAGGTAATAAGATAACGGTAATCGACTCCGATTTCTGTGGAGGCGATCTAATGTGCAAGTATTCCGCGATTCAAAGCAATACGACGATCGGTCAAAAGGTCGATCGCCTATCGCAAGAGGGTGCAATTGATGACTGGAGTGAAATAGGTCTATGGATATCTAAGCGCGGAAAATCTACAGATTGTTTGCCTGTAGTTGATATCGCAACTGATATTCAACGTAAGGGCCACGAGCGAGTAAAAGAATGTACTGCAATTTACGATACTGCGCGAAACCTTGAGTGGAACGCTGATACAAAACTTTGGACAATTCAGTTTTCGAGTACTCGCCCACCTTTACAAACAAGTATTCTCTGTGTTTGCACTGGAATGGAGCCCCGGCAAGATGACTACGGTGTCCCTTCTATTCCTCTTTCTATAGGTCTTGATCCGGATCAACTTAAACGTATGGTTCTACCCGGTCAGAAAGTAATCGTGGTTGGTCTATCACACAGTGGAACACTTATTATCAAACATTTACTGTCAATTAATGATGTAGATATAACTGGATTTTATCGCGGTGATACTCCATTCAAATATGAGCGAAATGGATACTACGGTGGTATTAAAAAGGAATCTGCAGATATCGCTGATGCAATTTTACGAGGAGACTATGGAAAGCGCTTTACACTTCTTTCAATGAAAGATACATTAAAAATAAGCCAAAAAGTACATTCAGCAAATTGGATTCTACAAGCTATAGGATTTCAATCAAAATCGGTGCTTATTCATTCGCAAAAGCCATTGTGGAATACTGAGACTGGAGAGTGCATTGGATTTCCACAAATTCTATCGTTTGGTGCTTGTAATCCGGCAACAACTGAATACTTGAATAGGCATTACGATGATATAAGTGTTTGTTCCTTTTTGGATCAAATCGAAGCACGTTTACCCTTGCTAAAACAACAGTTGAAAGATGCTTCTATTATTACTTAGTTGTAGTAGTTAGAGATGAACAGCACTGTTCAGAAGTTTAATAGCCTAGTGCCTATGGCATCTAATGTTATTTCATCAAATGCAAAGTCGCTCAATAAGGCCGCGACAAACGCATATAACTCAGTTAATAATGCTGTTAATTCAGGTCTCGGCTCACTTGGATTAGCACCGGCTGCAAATGCTGGATCTGCATTTGCTACAAATGCAGCAAATACAGCAAATGCGGGAGGATCATTTGGTTCACCTTTAACTTGGTTTATTGGATTTCTTCTGCTTTTTCTTGTCTTGTTCGCCTTCTATTACGAGCCTTTTATGAATTCAGTTCAGAATTGGACAACGAGTATACAGCAGTATTTTAATCCGAATACACCTCCTGCTCCTACATCCGATACAAAAGAAACGAATGAAACGGCGCCTACTGCACCACCTATGCCTCCGCAGGAGGCAAGTTCAAATCCGCCTTCAGGATTTGATGCAGTTGTTGAAAAGGTGATTTCTCCGGCAAAAGAGGTCTTTTCAGTGAGCTCTAATAACTTTTCGTACTATGATGCTGCACCGCTTTGCAAGGCACTCGGGGCTGAACTCGCGACATATGATCAGGTGAAGGCAGCGTGGCAGAAGGGTGCTGATTGGTGCAATTATGGTTGGGTAAAGGGTCAGATGGCAGTCTATCCTACGCAACAGGATACATATGACACATTGCAACAGGGACCGGCCGAGCAGCGCGGTGCTTGCGGTAAACCGGGTCTAAATGGTGGATACTTTGACAATCCTGAGTTGAAGTATGGTGTGACATGCATTGGCCCTAAACCTAGACAATCGACTCACGACGCAACCTCTATCACGTCAGGTGCCACACGGCCTCTCACGTCGCAGGGTCTAGCATTTGAAAATAAGGTTCAGCAGTTCAAGGAACAAGCTGAATCATTAGGTATTTTGCCATTTAATTCTGGCAAATGGTTAAGTTCATAAATTGAATGACGTAGTACGCTAGTAAAGTCGTTAGTACAAGTCGTTTCCTAACGACGTAGTACGCTAGTACAAGTCGTTCTTTCGACGGTTTGCATACATATCAGGAAGATTCCCATTATGGGCATCCTCCTCATCTGAATCCATATCACCATCAAGAGTCTTCTGTGTCCACGTTCCAGGCTGCCCTGATTGCACATCAACCCAGACATAGCAGAATTCAACTAGATAGTTTTCTAGACGACTTCCAACAATAGGAAGAGTTCCTTGCCATTGATCAAGGAACTCAAGAAAGCGATCCGTTGATACAAAGTAGTCAAATGTATCCCGATCTTCTAAGTAATTCCTGTGATTTGGCTCTGGATTCATAAGTGTAAAGTTGCGCTTCTTTGTTAACGTATATTCTGCTTCGTAGCAAAACTTAATGAACTTAATGGCAATTTCATCTTCCGTGCGAGACCACTTGTATCCAATCGACTGAATCCACGGGGACAAGCCATTAAAGAAGAAGTTAAGAACTGCATCCTTCTTACTTCCCTTTTCGTACCCCAAGCCGACATAGACCTCGGCCCGCAGCCAGTGGTCAAGAGATACACGGGTGCTGCGAGACACAATATGAATACTAGACATACTGTCTATAAAGTACTACACGACTATACTTGAGCAGGGGGTGCCGCAGCTTTCAATTTTTTAAGCCGTACAGCGGTACTGACTGCACGCCTATCTCGGATAAAGGTGACAAGTTCGTTCGTTTTGTTCGGCAATTCAGGGTGCGACTTGAAGTACTGATCAATGGATTCGTGGAGACTTTTCATTGTAAGTCCCGACGTAGTCTTTTCTTCCTGAAGCTGTAATTGACCTCCGGAGATTTGAATGACTGCATTTGTCATAGCGTTTTTTTCAAGAAGTATTTGAACTTGCTCTTCAAAGCCATCTCGTTGTTTTCGTGCATTCATAATTTGCTTTTGAAGTGCAGCACACATATTGTCATAGTGAACCCACCCTCTGACATTATGTGCTAGGTCATTATTGTTCATTACAGTGAGACCGGATTAATTGTGGATAGAGCTGCCGCGACTAGAGGCGGTTGCCGCATTTGAAAGATAAGTAAGCTTACGGTGGTAAAGGACATTAACAAAATGAGTGAAAACAGGATACAGGTCAAAATAATGTAAGGGAACATACGGTCTAAAATGTGTCGAAGTAGAGGATCAATACAGTGGATTTGAATGCGTTCTCTATTTTTCTGATCTTGAAAGAATTGAACTGCGCGATCAAGAATTGAATAAATCATAGTCCCGGGCACGTCTTTTTTTGATGTTGACTCTTTTTTGGCCATAGATACCATCTACGGAGGCGGTCTAAACTCGAGAAACGATAAAGACCGCAGAATGTCTACTGTCTTTACGGCACCTGAGTGGATATCAAGTGAATCACAATACAAGCTTACGGTATCAAAGGCTTACAGTGAATCTGTACTCTCTCGTGCTAATTTGAAGAGGGATTCATCTGCATCTTTGACTTTTGAGAATGAGGAGCAGGTTCTTGAAGTTGTTAGCGCGCTTTTGCATATCTTGCTCAAGGAAGGTGGTGATAATCATTGGTTTGCTAAGTTGCCTTCGCACGAGCAGCTTATGAAGCGTGTCAAGCACCTGTTTTCAAATATGCCTCAGGTGACTGAAGAATCACAGGCCTATGTTTCATCAGTCTTTATGAATCCTAAGGTACTTACGCTGGTCTGGACACCTGTTCAACCCCTACAGCAGTCGCAGGCCCAGCAGGGAATCTACTTTGAAGATTCTGAGTCAGATGGAGAAGAATCAATTGCCGAGAGTAATCTTCCGCCTGTTGCGCTACGGGCTGATCGGGCAGCGAGTCACGAGGAGTATTTACTTACACGCCTCCGGGCCGCCAAGGCACGTGTTGAAGCCGAGCAAATCAGAATGCAGTATTTTGAGGCTACGGGTCGGATGCCCCCGGATTCGGAGGATGAAGATGAGGATGAGGATGGCGATGAGAGTGAATGAATTCACTAAATTATCTTTTTTATCCATCACTGACAGAATCTCCAATGGCAGGTATCAACTCTCGTGATATCCTATTAGGCTTGTTTGCTGTTGGCCTGATCGTTCTGGCCGTTTATCTAATTGACCCTACGCTTGGTGGTCTAATGCCCCGCAAATACGGGTTCCAAGCTTCCACACTCTCATCGGCCTCTCTCGGCAGCCAGCCTGCCAACTTCCCCGGTGGATCGGGTGCAGTAGATCGGGCAGGAGTCATGCAAAATCCTCATGTTGCTTCTTCTGGAAATGAGGGCTTCACCAGCCTAACGGGCTATGAGGGCCCTTCTGAGTTCGGTAATGCTGAGACACCTGAGGGCTGCTACCCGCGTGATCAGCTAACACCGGGTGAACTCCTCCCTAAGGATACAAACAGTGTATGGGCCCAGCAGAACCCTATGGGCACTGGCTCACTCAAGGGTAAGAACTTCTTGTCTGCGGGTGCTTTGATCGGTATCAACACCGTCGGTCAGTCAATGCGCAATGCCAACTACCAGCTCCGCTCAGAGCCCCCGAATCCGCAGGTTGCAGTGTCCGTGTTCAACCAGAGCACGATCGAGCCCGACACGAACCGCCGCTCTTTGGAAATCTCATAAATTATCACAATTACAAAACCATATGAAGTCTTGTAAGATCTCGTACGGTTTTAGATGGATAGTGTCCTATCAGGAATTTGGACTACCTTTCACAATGCAACATCGTCGTATCCAATTGTACAAGTAAAAAGCAAGGTGGATGGTTTGAATTATAATGTCCGCGACTTACCTGACAAGCAGAAAGCCGCTGATTTGCTGGCATCAGTTCGGGGGAAGCTTCAAAGCCTTATTGATACACTCCGGCAGAGATATCCTGGTAAAGTGCAAGTCATCCAGTTAAATGAAAAGTTTGAGGCTGATCCTAAGCGTTTTTACGAAGCCACGCCTGATGCAGAACACGTCAGCTACAGTGTAAATAAAGGAGATAGCATCCACCTCTGTCTACGTCAGAAAGATGATGACAACGAACAACTTGTTAATGAAAACGTTATGGTGTTTGTTGCACTACACGAAATGGCACACGTCATCACACCGGCAACGGCAAAAAGCCACGGCCCTGAGTTCTGGAATAACTTTGGTTGGCTTCTTCGTGAGGCAGAAGCTATCAATATTTACAAGTACCAGGACTTCAAAGCACATCCGGTGTCATACTGTGGTGAACGCATAACCGATCAACCTCAGTATGATCCTAAGAAGGATAAGATACAGGGCGAAAATGGAGGCCTACTGAAAATCGGAACAATGTAATTCCTCAGTGGGAATTAAGATGTCTCTAAGGACGCAGTTTTCATCTTTCTTATCAAATGAAGAAATCAAACCGCTGCTAACCCAGACGGTAACCCTTCATCTTATAAGAATTTCTGCTACTGGAGCTACCACAACTGAAAAAATCACACTTGGACCGCTACCTTCGTGGTTTTCCCTTCACGAAGTGAAGCTGGCACTTTGGAATCTGAAAGAGAAGAATCCTCAGTTTTCGCCCCCACTCGTCTTTTTGGCGAAAGGAGAAGAGCTAGATTCAGCGGGTATACCGACTCAGTACAAGCCGGTTGATCTAGTGTGGCTTACCGCTGGAGGATCTGAACGTAAGGATGTACTTTCACTTGTAAATCCTCTGAGTTTGATGACTGGAAAACCGGATCCAAGATTTGTAGACTCAGCTGGAGGTGAAAAGGCGTTAACAATGGACAATCGTATTCGGATGAGTTTGAGTGATGTCTTTCGCCTCGAAGAAGGTAAGCAGATTCCTGAACTCTATATCTTTCTCTATGTGGATCTGATTGACAAGATTATTGCACCGAGACCTCTTGGCCCTCGCGATGTTCTGGGTCGCATCAAGCCCTATTTTCCATTTGTCATTTCGGGCGTTTTACCGAGCGCGGAAGGCCTTTCGAACGCTGACTTGGTGAATCAGGCAAAAGAATGCAAGAAGAATCTGGATAAACTCGCCTATTTGGATGAGCTCTATGAAACACTGGGAGGCGAACTGAAACTTCCTGTTCTAAATGGCATTAAGCTTATGCGTTTGTGGTGGTCCAAGGCGCCTGAAGGATGGGACGGTGTTGCACCGCTCTTCTTTGGAACTCGTGCCATTCACGAGAGACCGTATCTGCGATTTTTCCCTTCATCTGGAACGCCGTTATCGAAACTTCGTATTCTAGGTGAGCAGCCAATTCCAGATTTGCCGAATGCGAGTGTTCTCAAGACCTGGAGGCAGGATAAGAATCCGAATCCTGGATTTGAATTTGCCTCGATCAAATTGCTGATTCAGGAATCAATGGTGGGCGAAGAAATACCGATTTTCGCAACACATCGTATTTTTCACGACGGCACAGCTGATCTTATACTGCTACCGCCGAAGCAGAAGCGTCTATTGGATCCTGATACGGACCTACAGGAAGCACCTGAGATGATTGAGAAGGCTATGGATACATTACCGTATTTACTACTTCAACCGGCTCTTGGACAGGCGGATGTTGTCTTTCGCTTGCGACTAATGCGTGAAGATACGCGAGTGACGCGAGAAATGCTGGTCCAGCGTTTACCTTGCTTTTCTTCAGTATTTCAGGAAATTCCGCCACTTCTCGATGAGCAACCGCTCATTGCACTTCGGTTCAAGGGTGTCAGCAATTATTTTACAGAAGATCGTGTCTTTACATTTTTAACACAGCTGCAGGCGCGTGAAGCAGTTTCTGGATCGAGCGAGATTGAGAAGTGGGGTCGTTTAGTAGCTGCAGAGTTTCAGATTCCACTTGAAGATGCAAGAAAGATAATTGTTGCGTGGATTGCACAGCGCAATGAGTATTCATTGGCAGTTCCTGAAACAAAGGATTTTATTTTGAACAAGAATCCTGGAATCGATATTGCTATTTTTGCACAGCATCCGATTTACACATTTCACGTGTCTCGTATACAGAGTTTTGAACATTTTGGTCTTCTCAAGCAACTACTGGGCCTTTTCATAACGGGGCCGGCGGATCGTTTCTCAAAGCAGCGATGCGAGATGAGCCCGCAGGCGGTAGTTGCAGCTGCAGCCGCAGAGAGATCAATTCAAGCAATTCAGCCTCCTGTTGCGTTGCCGGCTGAAGAGGAGGAGGAAGAGGTTGCCTTTCCTGATGAAGATGATGTTCCTGAGTTCTTGCGTGGTGCGATAGGCGTAGCCAACACAGAAGAAGAGGAGGAGGTTGCATTTCCGAATACTGAAAATGTTCCTGACTTTTTACGTGGGGCTCAACAAGCAGCAGCTCCTCAAGCAGCACCAGCAGCACCAGCAGCACCTGCAGCACAAGTGATAGAAAGAGACGCAGAAGAAAAGGCAGCCTTCGGTAAACCTGCAGATGTAAAGGCAATCGGCCTCGCTAAATATTACATTGATCGTCTAAAAATCGCAGACCCTGCCATCTTTAATTATGCAAAGGAGCAGAAAGAAAAGGGTTATGTTACTCACTGTGCAGCAAACGTATCACGCCAGCCGATCGTTCTAGATACTGAAGAGTTCAATGAAATGCGGCGTATCTATGAAAATGATGACGATATGGAATTCATTGTCTATCCGAATGACAAGGATTCAAAGAAATTTCTGAAGAAACAGCCAAAAAAGCAAAATGACGAAACAAGTACGCTGGATGGGCTTACTTATCCGAGTGCCGAGAGACCTGAAGTGATAACAATTGTTCGGTATGGATCCAGTGCTAGAAAGCTGCACTACTATTTCTGCCCGCGTCTATTCTGTATCCGTGATCGTCTGCTTGTACGCTACAAGGATTTTAAAAAAACTGTAGATCGTAAGGGCAGTCCTAAACCTGCAAATACGTGCCCTTTCTGCAGGGGAACACTGATTGAAGAAGAGGATATGAAATTGAAGGCGCGTGATGCAAATAAGACAGTGCTACAGCGCAAACAGCAGCCGAGTTCAGATTCTGAGCGTCAGATTTACATTGGATTTCTCAAGCGTAAAACTCCCGATGGACTTGCACTTCCTTGCTGTTTCATTGATCCTGAAGATCGCTTTGATCCGAATGATCCTGAGTTCACACGGCTTGGACTGAAAGCGAGTGCACTTGCAGCAAAGCCTGTTGCAGTTGCACCAAAACCTGTTGTAGTTCAACAACAAGAAGGCCCAGCTCAAGCTGATCTTCTTTTACAAGCGATGGCCCCTGAGCCAGAACCGCAAGAACAATCAAAGGCTGCACCGATCAAGGGATATGTTCCGAATTACTATCGTGTTCTTTACGGAGCAAGTACAAAGTCAATTGTTGACGCCAATAAGATTCCGTTAGATATTATTGTTCCCACCTCTGCAGCAGATGACCCGAAAAGCGGCCCTCAGGTTGGTCTTTTACCTCAGGTGTTAGATGCCTACTTTGAGCAGGATTCCAATTCACCGAGTTTTCAAGATCGTCTTGAGATTGTACGTAAGCTCAAGGCGACTGCAAAGGGATTTCTTCGTGTTGCAACCGAGAATCACTCAAATCAGAGAAATTTGTCGCTGTTTTCAGCGTTAGCACCATACCTAGGCTATCAGAACAATGCACAAGAGGCAACACGCTTCATTGAAGCGCGTATGACTCCTAAGAATTTCTTACAGCTCAACGGTGGAAATCTAGTTAACGAGTTCTACAACAAGTGTGAAAAGAAGACACAGAATAATATGCGGACGTGGATTGCAACACGTGTAGGAATTGACGAGTTGAAGGCAAGTAATATTCCTGCGATCGAACGTCTGATGAATTCGTTCGAATGTTTTCAGGAATACTTGGTTGATCCTGAACAACGCAAGGATATGCGTGTCTTCTATCAAGCACTGAGTGAACCTGGAGTATTGATGACGCGTGGAATCCTATTTATTATTCTCGAAGTGACAGTTGAAGATTCTCTAGTCAAGAAAGGCGACAAGACTGAATTTAGTCGTGAAGTCAAGTTTGACCGTGTACGATGCCCGCCTTATCCATTGAGTGAAGGGCAACAGAATGCAGATATCTCTTTTATCATTCACTACACAGAAATCATAAGGGACCGCTCAGCACCCGATAGGAAATCTTACAGAAATCTGGGCTGGGAACCACTCTTCTATATTGAACCTTCTACTGATGTTGTCGTTGAAAATCAACGTCATAAGCCTACATTGTTGTTTCAGCGATCTGAAGAGAAAAAGTGGCCGCCGATTGTTCAGAAGCGAGTTTCAGAATTCTTTCGCGAATGTGGGTCCATCAATAGAGGCCCCTTTACAAGCCAATTTGGTATGGATCCAAATGGCTTGATTGGAGCAAATGAGCTCATAACAGCAGTGCGTGTAAATCCGAATGGAATTGTGCGAGATTCTTACAACCACTTGGTTGGATTGACGTATAGGGCTCGCGCTGGTAAATCTGAACTTGCTGTGCTCCCTATCGCAGATGACGGATCGATTCACTTTGAACGGCGTCTATACTTGGACTGGGATGATTTTGATCCTGCCGCGGCAGATGATATCATCAAATTCTATAAGGAGAATATTCTTCCAATTTTTTCGCAGTATGCTGGATATGAGCCTAAATATCTTGCGAGAGCAAGAGATACGGGTAAGATCGTAGGCATTCGTCTTGCGAATGGCTTTATCATCCCTGCAAAAGAACCGCGTGATTCTGCAACCGTTGCAGGATATCGCGTGGTTGATATTGATGATCTTGAATGGGACATTAATCGTACAATCGCATATGACAGTAAGTCGCGAGAGCGTGCATTTAGAATGGCATCTGCGGTAGATGAAAAGAAGGATAAGACGTTTCAAAAGCTACAGCTGAAGGATGCGCAGGATGAGCTTAATGATATTTATCAGCATTTGCGTCTGACGTTCAGTAATTGGCTGGCAATGGGTGCAGGTAAGGATAAGCGAGCTCAGATGGAACCTGTTCTAAAGTCAAATACTTTGCCACTCTTTGAAAAGCGTAAGCGCTTAGATATCTTACTGGAGGGTGAGGTAATGAAGTGGCTGAAGCCTGTAAAAGATGCAGATGTCAAGGGCGAAGTCGGATTCTTACGGGTTGACTGCACAGATCTAGATCATACAGAATGTGAAAACAATGGGCGGTGCCAGTGGACACAGGATCCTGATAAGCCGTGCAAGATTCGCACGCCTGAGAGTCAGGAACCGAGGCTGGCGTATTCAGTTCCACGACTTTTGTATTTGAGACTCGTGGATGAACTCATTCGCTATGCAACAAAACGCAATGAGATTTTTCAAAAGGAAATTCCTCGTTTGACCATTCGCAGAGAAAAGCAGCAGATTGGCGACCAGCTCATCATCCCTGAAGGTACACCTGACTGGAATATGTGGTGGGAATACTTGAGAACCGAGTGGATGACACCTGAGAAGGAGATGCCAAAGTTCTTTGATGAGCAGTTCGAGCCTGTTCCACAGATGGTAAGACAAGATACACGAGTATTACCTCCTTTGCTAAAACGTATTTTAGATCCGACTGGAACTGATCCTAAGGCGCAGAATTTAGTCTGGAATCCTACAACAACACCCGATCAACCTTATTTATTCTTGACACAGGCAATGGGTCGTAATGAAATTCAAGAAATGGAACTTGGTGCAAAACAGATTAAGGAGATTGCATTAACTGCGAAGGTGCAGGTTCTCTATATTCCAAGCGAGGAAGCAGCGGGACGTATGCTTGCAAGAGCTAAAGATTCTACCGAGGCAATTATCCTAATGCCAGTGGATGGTGTTCCTGGATGGATCTCAGTTAGAGGAACCTATACAGTCAAGATTCCACTCAATGCAGTTCCAGAGGCTCTAAGGAAACTAGGACTAAAGTAAAAGAGATCTAAAGTAAAAAAAGTCAAATAACTAATGGATTCTTTGTATGTTGTAATTCCTACACTACGATCTTATAAAGTAGCTCTAGATCTTCTACTACAGTCTCTTCCTGAACAGTGGAAAACTAAAGTAATTTTAATCTATCAGAAAGAAAAGGAAGAATCCTTTACTGTGTTTCCTGATGGCCACATCGAAGTCTATCTTGATAGAAATATCTATGAATATGGATCTTGGATTGGAGTCAACTTGTTGCTAGAGAATAAACTGATTCCCTATGATTCGTGGTTTCTATTTCTACACGATACTTGCAAGTGTGGACCAAAGACATATGAGAAATGTAAAGAGTTGCTTGATTCATTTACAGACTCTGAATTTGATATTATCTGGCTAACTCTTAAGGGGGAATCTAACATAGGTTTACTTCGGCGTAAGGCCATAACAGAAGGTGCAAAAATATATGCAAATGAGTATACAATGACAAAAATGGATGCAATTAAGTATGAACAATATCTAAATTCAAGATTATCACCTAAGATGTTAAATGTTCCACAGTTATTTCTTGATACAGATAAAATAATTACTGGAATCAAACCTATTTATGGAGTACATAGACGGACTGTATTTTATATTGAAACCATTGATTTGGAAAAATATTATGTAATGATATATTCTGAAGAGCAACATCCGCAAGCTCCATAGGAGCTACGGTCTAAGGGCCGCAAGCTCCCTAGGAGCCAGGGTCTAAGGGCAACAGGCTCCCTAGTCTACATCAATCATCTAGAAGACACGGTTCACCTGGAAGAACAATAGGATTTCCTTTACCTTCCTTGATTGCCTCCAGACGGCACTCTAGCATTGACTGAACTTCGTCATCCAGAATATTAAGCTGATACCGCACATAGTTCTTATTATTCGGATGTAGAATAATCAAATAGAGTCCAGATATCTTGAGGCCATAATGTGTCTCAAGAAACCACTTGTAGACATTGAGCTGCATTGTGTAATGCCAGTAGTTGACATTCTCAAGATGGTCTAGAGGTGCATATCCAGCCTCTCCCTTGTAGGCCTTCATCTTAATCTCCTTACTGCGCTTCCAATCATAGATAACATAGGTTCCATCTTCCTTATTCTTGAAGACTGCATCAATACTGCCTGAAAGCTTATGATCCTCATCAAAGACTTCCCACTCCATACGATACGGTTCGAGCTTTTCATAATAGTCGCGCCAGAAGTTCTGGAAATACTGCCACTCTGCTGTATCAATTACAGTAGGATCAATAAGTTCGGTTGCGCCATTTAGCCATTGCTCAATTGCCAAATGCATATTTGTTCCCTTGCCTGATGACTCTGCACCACTGGTTGACCACTCGTTTGCAATTTCTTCAGCAGTCTTACCAAAATACTTACTCTTTGGCCAGTTAGGAGATGCCATCATTTGTTTGATGACGGCATCTGCATCGAAATGAGGAAAGAATGCGTGAACGAATCCGGTCGTTGAGACATAGCCTTCACTCTTGCCTCGAATGTAGTACGTGTGAGTCTTTTCAACGAATCGCACATGCTTATCACGCGGATGTTTGTTCAGAAAGGCGAGAGTTTGCCAAGGCTGTGGCATTTGGTTTGTGTAATAAACCTAGGGCAGGCAATTCAAATTTATGTCTATACAGTAGAAATGGCTTCCCCGAAACAGTATCACCCGACAGTAAAGGGAGTGTTTGAGTGGGCAAATTCAGAACTTGAGCACGTGGGTCGTATTGTGTCCGTTGAAGATCCTGATCTTCAGTACAGCTATGCATTGAGCACAGTGAATGGTATGGCTTACTTGAAAGATGCAATCTATGAACTTGTGAATGATCCTAAGTATTCTATGCATAAGGAGGATCTACTGCGTCTCCACGGCGTTGTAATCCGTGCAATGAAGCACTTGGTTAAGGATTTTAAGATTAATTTAAATACAATCAAGGCTTTTAATACCAGAAAAGTCTTGAGCAATAGAAATTTTACTTACTTGAAAAATACAAAGCGTAAGACAAGGTCTACTCGTAAGACCCGTCGTAATCGTAATTAAATTATTAGACTACGCAAACCCGGCTACCTTCATCATCATCTTACCGAGCTTATTCTCGCCTTCAATAACACTTTCAGCAGTACGCTTACCACCATATTCACTCGAGGCAGATCCAGTGTAAAACAGCAGTGTCTTTCCCTGCTGCTTTGCAGCCTCGAGAATTGTTCTAAAGTCCTGATCTTTCGCATACCGCTGCTTGACAGCCTCTTCGAGGAGTCCTTCCTTAACACCATTCCACTTGACTTCATCAAACTTGGCATTGTGCTTCTTCATCGCAGCCGGCTTCATTTCAGCGTGAACTGCCTTAACTTCTTCACTTAGAAGTTGTGCATCGCGATTGGGATGAAGTGGCTTCTGTGTAGGACCCATTTCGGCCCTTCTCAGGTTCTCAAACTTCTGGTGAATAATCGGGCTCTCCTGACCAAAGATAGCCGTTGCGAGTGTCGGCTTATCGGTTGCATACTTGTAGCGCATACCGGCCATAAAGTGCTCGATTGACGGATACACCTGAGTAGGATCTGCAGGATCTGAGATAGGAAAGAGAGTTCCAGGGGCAATGTGTCGCATTGCGTACTGATTTCCAATCTTGAGACGATCCTGAAGTGTTGCCTCCTGGTAAAACTGGAGGACTTCCGCAGCTGCATACTTACGATTGCCTGCAGGAGCTGCAGGAGGTGCAGCCGCAACAACAGCAGGAGCAACAGCTGTTCCAGAAGCGACTGCAGCTTCAGACAAATCAACACCCTCTTCCTCAGGCAGACCATCGGTAGGCTCTGCGATTACAGCACGCTCTCCCGCAACACCATCTGAAGGTGCAGACTCGCCTACACGCTTGAAGATAAACCAGCGGCTCAGAAATGAGAACTGCTTAACAGCCTCTGACATCGGAAAGCGTCGACCCTTCTTCGCCGCCATATCCCACGAGGATCCAAACATATTTGTACAGGCCTCTAGACCCATTGACTTCAGATCAGCATCAGGGCACAGTTCGCAGCCGATGGTGCGCATCTTTTCTTTCAGAAGCTGCAGAGGAACCAAGTACTCGCGGTGCTCAGCGCCAATGCTAATGAAGTTTACATCAATTGCCATTCCAAATGCCTCATCACCAGGAGGAATTTCATCCGAATCATACTTACGTGTAATTGTCCAGAGAACCGTATCTGCATCAATTCCCTGACGAGCCTCGCGTCCTCGTAGAAACTCAAAGGTCTTCTCGCCGTCAAAGCAGCAGCCGATAAAGTAGCCGCCGACCTTTAATGTTTGTGCAATGTTCTGCAGAAATCCATCGAACATCTCCTTCGATGCGAAGAAGTAGTGAACTGCAAACATACAGCTGATAACATCAGCACCCGCCTTGAAACGACTTGCGAGCTGCGTATCAATATAGGGTGGAACTGCGCCCTCTGCCTTGATTTGACCAAAGACTGATCGGAGAATTGTGGAGTCTTCAGGTGTCGCACCGGCCTCGCCTGACACGAAATTCTTGCTGCCATCTCCGATTGCGAATGCCATTGGCAGAACTGACTCTCGGCCGTTCTTATCCATCGTATCCATCAGACGCTTGTAGGCGCCGTCATTCGGATTATTGATACTGTCGCCGGCGATATCAATACCCAAAACAGCACCCGCATTGACGCGACGCCACTTCTGAATATCGACAGCCTTACCGACGCCAATATCGAGTAGAGCAAGATTAGCCCGCTGCATAACGGTTCCATAAAGAACAACTTCCTTGATGTACTTGTTGTGGAAGTCGCGCAGACCGCGCACCTTGTTCAAGTCCTTTGCAGGCGCCTTGCGGTCCATATAACGCTGGGAAATCGCAGCACGCTCTGACTCCAATGTACTAATGTCATCAAGTTCAGCCTTTGTTGGCTCCTCAGCACCTGTACGAATCATTGATAGTGTTATGGGCTCGTGAATGCTGTTCCAGATAGACTGAGCTGTCTCATCGCTGTTCAGCGTGCGGCCGAGTTCACCGCGGAGAAGACGCTCAGTCTTATCTGTGCGGACCAGCTTCGGAACCCAGCGCCAGCCAGGAGGGCGACTCGGATCGTAGAAGATTTCTACAATGCTCTTGTCGGTGATTGGCTCACCTGACACTTCGCAGTATGCATACTCCTCACCGGACTCTAGCTCTCGTACAACTTCAATGTAGCAGGTATTTGCCATCGAATCAGAGAATTCACGAGGGTGAAAGAGAACTGGTCTGTACACGGAAGGGCCGCCTTTGCCCTTTCCAGCACTCGGAAGCGGCAAGTTCATTAGCACAGTTTCGCGCGGATTCACAGTAGATGGATCATTACGTGAACCCACGTGCAGACGCAGCGACTTGTATCGAATGGCCTTGCCAGAGGACGGATGAATACCGTCATAGACTGCATCCGCAGTTGTTCCTGGTACCTTCTCGGTGACAACCATAAAGTCAATCGTGTTGTCGTGAGCAGGCTTCCACTTGAACTGTTGGCGGAAAGGCGCCATCGGAATATCAGGCAGAGGCATATCATTCTTTGTGAAGATGAGGCCATCTGTCGTGTAGACGTGCGGTGCATCAAGCATCTCAGATGCCGCAGTAAAGATACTTGTATCACCAGATTTGCCGAATCGAAACTTCTTAAGACTTACAGCTAGACGAGTCTTTGCAGTGAGTCCCTTGATGACTTCCTTTACGTCAGCAGGGGTATTCCAGGCTTTTTCCCAGAGCTTCATTTCATTGTAGCGATAGGCAGCTCCCGGCTTGCCATCAAAGAAGGGAAGCTTATGCACATCTCTTGCACCGGCAGCGATGTAGATATCAAACATACAGAACATATGAACAGATTCATCGGCGCTGTTCTTCGTAATCCACTCACCATCAACAAGAGACGTTGCACAGGCCGTATTGACTAGACCGGTTTCATAGACGTTGAGTGCACCATCAATCAAGTAAAGATGACCCTTCGCATCGACGAACCCCATTGTACGGAGACCATCAGCCTTATCGGTTACGTTGTAGCCCTCACGAACATTGGGTGTTCCGGGCTCCACGAGCGATAGCATATTCTGGAGTTCGAGAGTCATTGTCGCAGCACCCCGAAACTTATCCGTCTTCGTAAGTCCTTGGTAGGACTGGATGACTTGACGCTTCGTTGTATTGCTGATCAGGAGACTATTCTTCTGAATGCCCCTGAGGACCTCGCCGATACCTTTAATCAGACGACTTACGGCTGCAGTCGCAGTGTCTCCCTCCATTCGCTCCATCTCCACTTCCACTTCGTAGATCGGAAGGTCCTTCGAAATGTCTTGCTGAAGAAACTTCTTGACCCAACGATAATTTCCGCGAGCATCCTTGCGGCTTGATCGGACCATTGAAAGATCAAACCGCAGGCCTTCGCCGCGAAAGGTCCAACGCCGGAGAATTCGGAACGCCTTATCGGTTGTGGCCCACTGATCCAGTAGGGCAACCATTTCACTGCTGTTCTCGTTGATCTCGACTTCTCCGCGCATCTTAACACGTACATTGTACTCCTGAAGATCAAGGTTCGCATTTGTTGCAGTACGCTGCTTGATCATCGCAGTAAACTTCTTTCCGTTGAGGCGGTCGTCGCGGCAGTACTGCTGAATAACGCCAATACCATTCATACTAATACGTACGTTGGCCTGGGTTATGATATTAAGACGATCCTCCTGAGTAATCGACGTATAGCCGCGATTTTTCAGGCGCTTAGCGATAGCTGCAAACGTTGTTGCACTTACGGCACCGCCAACACCGAATGTAGCTTCTAGCTCCTGTTCGGGATGGTCGATCCATTCTTGTACAAGACGTTTGAGGTTCTCATATTCGGGTTTACGGATATCCATAGTACCCCTTCTGTTTTGGGGTAGGTATTCAACTTTAGGCGTACCTACTCGTTAGGCGTACCTACTCGTTAGGCGTACCTACTCGTTAGGCGTACCTACTCGTTAGGCGTAACTACACCTGTCCAAGCACCTTGATAGCCTTAGCACGCCCGACCTTCTTGCGAAGGTCATCCTTTGACAAGCCTGCAGGATTGAGCCCCATCGCAGTGTACTCTGCAGATAATGTCTTTACAGACGTAGACGGATGAGGCTGAGGCCATTCAACATCAAAGCCTGCACGCTCCTGATCTTGGATCCACTGAACAAGATGGCTAGGAGACCAGGTACTCGCATCCCATACCTGATCCATCATCGGCTCACGCATAATCCAAATTGTAGTGTAGCCAGTCTCTCGAGGAAATGCCTTATCATCTAGAAAGCTTAGCTTCTTGTTAGTGTCATTCCACAGAATCCAGAGAAGTGCCTGATCGGCTGAAACATAGCGCTCCATTGCAATCAGTGCTGCTCTAGCCTGATCTCTTTCAGGCTTAATTGAACCGAAGCCTTCAAGTGCCTTCTTTCGTCCGTAGTTGCGAGGAAAATCGAGAGTTTCACACCGCTGCTGCCACTCGGTGGTTGCATCAAGCAGCAGGCGCTGGCGAAGAGGAGGAGGAGAGACGCGATAGAGCGGATCCTTGAAGGTCAGCCAAATGCTGAGAGGATGACGAGGCTCAAGGGTGTAGGTGGTAAGACCCCATCGAGGTGCCTTATCTTGAGTATCAAGAGCTTGATTCTGAATACCAGATTTATGAGACTTGTCAACTGAAAATGTGCGATCCGGGTGTGAAGTACACAACTGGATCAGACTTTGAGGTACTACGCTTGCCATATTACATAAAATACGCGATAGGGGTTTAGACTGGGTACAGTTAGACTGGGTACAGTTAAATTTACTGCTCAGATTTGATTCCCATCTCAGTAATAATCTTACTTCTTTGCTCAAGATCCTTAGCATTAGACTTACAAAACTCTACAAACTTTGCAAGTGCTTCAAACACAGATGCCGGAAGAGAGCCAACATCAAAAAAGATTCCATTTGAATTCTCACTGAATTCACCATTTTCACGGCGCAGAATTCTATATATTTCTTCAAGTTCGGATCTAGATAATGTCTCCATCTCCTTGCAAAAAAGCTTACGTATTTCATACTCCTCTTTCGTTAAAGAAGACATCTCTACTTGTTGATTTATTGACCATCTTCCTCCTCTTCCGCAGCTTCCTCTTCTTCCTCTTCTTCTTCATCATCCTCAGCCTGAGGTGTCTCTTCAGTATCCTTTGTCGCCAGTGTTTCGGCCGGTGGTGAAACTTCAAGGCGTGGACCACCCGTTGATCCAGATAAGCCCCGGAAGATACCCACACTGACGATGAACGGGTCCTTGAGCTGAAAGCGAGACTTCTGAATCTCAACCCGAATGCGATCACCCACCTTAAGCTGATCAAAGTCATCATCACCCAAATGGAGATCACGAGGAACCATCAAACGAATTGCATTCTCATATACAGCATAAATACCCATCTTGTTTGACTTGAGTACCTCAACCTCCACTTCAGTTCCTTCAGGCGGATGAAGTACACGCCCCTTGGCCTTGACGAGAAAGGCCCAATCACCGGAAAAGCGTCCAGAGTCTACACTGCCCGCACTGCGTGTTAGGATCTCCAGAGTTCCTGGTAGCACGTAGCCGTGAGTGGAACACTTTTGCTCTAGACGCGCCTTCAACTTAGCCAGCAGGATAACATCGATCGAGGTTATCTCTGAACGGAGATCGAGAGGTGTCAGATAGACTTTTTCTTGAAAGAATGCTTCAGATTCCATTCCTGCCATCCTTCTTACTACTCTAGTGGATATGCCTTAGATATCAATTTTTGACCCCTACTTTTTACTTTTGTGTTTTGAGTAATAGGCTGAAAGAGGGCGATAAAAGAATCGAAGACCACCATATCTTAATCGCCGTATATCCATCCAACGCAACACAATCTCCATCAATGCACAAAAATTCGGTGCGCCTTGCAACTTGCGGCCACTCTTGAATTGTTCTTCGGTTAGATCGAACCGCTTACCTTCACTAAAGCGAGCTAGAATATCACCAATTTCTACTAACTTCTTCTTGTGTCCGCTCACTGTACTTACGATGGCACACGCTGCGCCGCCACCAGGTTCCTTTCCTTTCGGTTTTGGTGCATTCGTCTTGAAGATGTAAGAACGCTCCCAAGGAACTAGTGTTCCATAGATCTCACCTGTAGTGGTTTGATCAGCGACTGCATTAACTACCGGATCTGTTTTGGATGACTTGAATACATTGAGAATGGATGGAGGACAGACTGCCTCATTGCACAGATAGACTGGCTCGTGGCTGATAGGATCCAGATATCTGAAGGCTGTTATGGCTGAAGGGCCTGCGCCGGCACGAATGGTTTGTTCAGGATCAATGGCCTCTTCAAGATACGGTGCGTCTTCAGAAAACAATTGATATTGCTCAGTTGGCTTGAGAAAGAGATCCCAAATATATTGCCGTGCAGCCTTTTTCAGATCTGCAATTGCAGATGCATCTTGACCCGCTGAGTGAATGGACTTTGCCCACCACTGAAGCTTGGTCAGACGAGTTTTGATATTATCACGGCGATCTGCATCATTCCCTGCAATTTTGAGTATGCTTGCGTCATAGTCGGCCGGTATGGTTTCAGGAAATGGTGCGGTCCACGAATCAATCCACTGATTGGATAGAGCCCAGAATTGTGTTATTACAGCCTTTTCAGGGGCGGGCTGATCTACAGCGAGGCCTTGTGCAACAAATTCGGGAACTTCTTGCGGCGGTACTTCATCTGGTACAGCAGGTCCAGGTGCTGCTGGCCCTGCAACCGTAGCAGCTGCAGCTGCTGAAGGAAGACGAGGTACTACAGCTATAGGTTTAGCAGCAACAGGAGGAGCAGCAACAGGTGCTGAAATAATTGGATCATACGAATCACGCTTTACAGGATACTGTCCATATCGCAAGGCAATCGGAATTGACTGATCCTTAATGCTAGTCGGTTGAAACAGAAAAAGATGATTCCGCAGTACAAGATGTCCTTGCCATTCTCCATTTTCAAGCACGATTGAAGGATTATCGACTGACCTCATTAATAAGCTGATGAGGGTCTGTCTAGGAATGTCAGAAAAGAGTGTTGCCAAGTCTTCCCATTTGTAAAATGTCTGTTCTTTGAAGATTCGCTTGAGTGTTGCAATCAAATTATGCTCCATAAAACGGGCTGCAAATAGATCATAGGTAGATGTATCTTCAGGTAAAGTTGCAACAGGGACAGATGGCTTGCACTCGAATGAGCAGGTAGACCAGTCGCAGATTGGCGTGTAGTCTCGATCGTTCAAATCCACTTCGATTTCTTTGTCAGGGTTCAAACTCGTTGTCATTTTGACTTTCGAAAGTCCAGAAATGAGAACGATATCGTGATTCAAATTGCAATCTACAGCACCACGCTTGAGTGCTCGGCTCACATTTCCAACCAGAACAGCTTTATTCATCGCTTTGCGATACGAGTACAGATCAATTGTTTCCTTGTTCAAGGCTGCAGGAAATGTATTGACATACAAGTGAATTGTGCAGTTATGCTTTCGCTTATCTTTTAGCATTTGATGACTGCAATAGCGAATACCGCGACCTACAATCTGCTCCTCCTTGGATAAGTGAAACCAGCCTTCCAAGATATGCACATCCCGAATGGCTTTCAAGTCGAGACCTTCACCTGCAACCTGTGAGCCAACAATCACCTTAATCTTACCGCCATCTACATTGCTAGGATCACGAGCCACCTGGATAACCCGAGTATTGTTGGGTGATAAGGGAAGAGACTGCTTGTCGCCAGTTTTTACATCACTCGCTGTCAGCAACGCATAGAAAGCTGGACTAAACTTATGGTTATCAGAAGGATGGCCTACTTCTTTACGACTGCACTTTGAGCATTGACGACCTCCAGGTGAGACTGCGCCCTTGCTGAACAAGGGTGCAGATCGCCCCCACGGAGTATATCCGTTTGCCTCGAGCAGAAGACAAAAGATGATCGCGCCGTTCTCGACAAAGCGGCTGTAGACGAACGAGATACCTTCCGATTTTTGAATGGTTTGGAGCACATTAAAAAACTTTGGACTGTACTGTTTGAGATGACTCTCAGAATTAATCATCCACCCATATTCTGTATCGGCATTTGCAGGCGTATACTGCGGTAGTGTCGAAAGACGTGTGCTTTCGAAGGATCCAGGAATACCACGAACCGCAAACCAATTTCCAAATCCCTGGCTGCCATAGCGTGAATCCATCGTTGCTCCAGGAAAGATGCAGTTGCCGGCTTGCAAAAGAGAATCAATTGTACGAATACCTAGTCCCTTTGCCTTTATAAGACGGTCAGTCTCAGTTTGCAAAACCGTTAAGGATTCACCGTTGAGTTCACATTTAACAAGGGGTAGACGCATCGCATTTTGCTTTTCGAGTGCATTTGTTAATGGAATACCATTTGGTGTTTGAGAAGGCCAGGTTCGAACTCTCATCGCCTCAGGTGGATCTAGGCGAGCAGGAAATGCCTTTGGATTCTCACCACGCATATACGAGACGCGTGAATTTGAGATTTCAATAATTTTTTGTTCAGATGCAGGCGTTAACTCACCCGTTTCTGTAAATTGTATATCGCTTTTACGAATTCTCTTATCCTCCTCTACCTTATCAACAATTTGCAAGAACTCAAGTAGATTAATAATTTCAAGATAGCTATTGTACATAGGGGTTGCAGTCATCAGTAGAAGCTTATTGCCTTCGCACAGATTCAATACGCGCTTAAGAAAAGGTGTTAGCTTTTTACCCGCGGATGCATCATTTTTCTCATCATCTGCATCATCTACTGCATCATCGTCTTCATCTGCCTCATCGCTCACAGTGCGCAAATTGTGGGCTTCGTCTACAATAATCAGACAGCCGCTTAGCGCTTTTTGCAGTAGGCGGGTTTCTTGAACAAGTTTACGCTCAGGTGCAAGATTTTTAGGAATCTGATCTAGAATATCACGCACCATATTGCGAAAGGCAACGTACCCCATAATCGCGTAGCGTTTCTTGATCAATTTATTCACACGAAATTCAATATCTTTCTTTTCACGCTCGTACTGTGTCTGAGTTAGTTCCAGATAGCGATTTCCAGTACATCCCTCGTGTTCATTCAGATCATCTGCTTCTGTTCCTAGTTTGACTCGATTGATATCAAAGATAGTCCGATAAAATCCATCCTGAATAGCTGGAGGTGCTAGAATAAAAACCTTATTTTTAGGGCTTAGTTCTAAGAATGATTCTGCAGTTAAGACTGCAGTGCACGTTTTACCTACGCCTACTCCGTGATACAAAAGCATTCCATTGTAGGGTGTATTCGGCGACAGAAATTGCGAGACAAATCGCTGCGTAGGAGTGTACTCAAATTCCTGTGTTTTGCAGGAATCTTCTTGAAGGTCCCTATTCGTTAGTTTCGACTGAAGGCTCTCCCGAATCTCCCTCTTGCGGAGCAACTTCGTAAGAAACTGGGTGTCTGCGATATCCGGATATAAACCTCCCTCGTCCTCGCGATCCGTTGTTGCCTGAGGCACTACTACTGCCCCCGCCACCACTGCCGGCGGCTCCTGAGGCTGAAGTCCCTGTAGTCTCCTGATGGTGGCCGCCTTCTTGTCCGCCGCGTACGTCTGGAATTCGGCGATGAGTTTGTCTCTCTCCGAAAAATCGTCTTGATCTTTCCATTCTTCCACAAACTGATCCACTTCTCTGGTTCTGGCTTCTAAAGACATAGAGGTCCTGCTGTTCTCTTCCTGTATTTTGATTTTGTTCAGAAGTTCTTGTCGCAGAACTGTGTACAATAGAACCGCTTAGATCTTGAATTGGATGCATAGGCATACCAATGAGCTCTTCGCGATAAATTGGAGTGAAATTCCGAAAGAGTGTTGCAAGCTGAATTAGAATGCCTCGTTTCTCAAGATTATCAGGTCTCAATAAAAGAAGGGCATCATCCATTGATTTCCAAGCAAGAGATCCAATTTCTTTTACCATTTCATTATTGAGAGCATCAAATGAAATATTACGACTTCCGATATACTGAGCAATGTAGTATGTATGACGATAGTGAACGTCGTTGGATCCATAAAATGTTTCCACGAATGGAGCAATATTCATTACTTTCCATAATTCATCTTCAAGAATGCTTGTTTCTTCTTTGAGTTCACGATATGCACATTGGATATCGGTTTCATAGGGGTCGCGACGACCTTTAGGAAACCCCCACTCAGGTGTTTCGTAGACAACAGGCTCTTGCCGGAGAAGATCAGCTAGTGTATAGGATTCACCCTTATTTGTCTCGACACCCTTGCGTATATCTGATAATTTTTGCTTTGAGATTTGCCTATCGTGTGCATATCGCTGGCTTGACTCTGCATCAGATCCCCACAGATTTTGCCAAATTGTATCAAAATCGTCGTTGAGAAGGCTTTCACGTTCTTTTTTTGTTGTTCCGCGAAGTTGTTTACGAATATAGTCAGGGTCATTAATTTTGTATTTTCCGCGAAGAATATCCATAAAACCAAGACTATCTTTACGCTGTATCATAAGGACTTGAGGTTCCACGTTATGCAGACCAGTAGGGCTTCGGGTAGGTGCACAAAATTCTCGTGTAGGCGACCATTCTTGAGATCTTCCTATAAAACGAAAAACAAGAACACCGTACGACGAGACAGGTTCTATACATTGACGAAACCCGTGTCCGGATGTTCCACAATTTGAACATGTAGAACTGTGTGTAGGTGAAAATTCATTTGTTGATGTTTGTTGTAATGACATTTTAGAATGCCTTCTTACTTGGTAGTAGCGTAAATGGCTATAAGTGGGCTGATAGTATTGAATAGGCGCGCTCCACATAGCAAATCCTTTTTCTGACTTGTTTGACAGATAGAATGCAGATTCCGCCTGAAGTATGGGGACCGTTCTTTTGGCATTCGATTCACATTGTTGCATTGGGATATCCTATGGAGCCGAACTATGGAGAAAAGAAGGCTGCAAAGGAGTACTTTGAATCACTGCAGATGCTGATTCCGTGTCCTATCTGCAGAAATCATTATACGTCGCATTTAGCGAAAATACCCATTGGACCTTCGCTCGACTCGAGAAAGGACCTATTTCGTTGGACTATCGACCTGCACAATGAGGTCAATGAGATGTTGGGTAAACGCAAGCTAACTGAAACTGAAGTGATCCAGTACTACTCCAGGCTTGGTGCAAGAGGCAGATCTCCTGTGATCACAGCCAATGACTTTATGGAGGCAGATCAGCAGGCAATCTACAAGGGTGCTTGTGCAGGTCTTGCGGTTGCAGCTGTTGTTGGAGGTGTCTTGTACTTTGGTCTATTAAAAGATAAAGTCTAAGCAGAATGGGAATCGACCCCGAGGCCCTAATGGAAGGACTACAGATACCTACTAAACCAACTCACGAACCAAAAGTAAACGGTGTGAAGACAGTTGTTCTGAAAGCAAAGCTTACGAATGACCAAATGAAGGCACGCGAGGGTACGTATTTCTCAGAGAAGGAGGCTGACACAATTTACGACGAAGATATTGATGTCTGGGCTGAGAATGAAGATGCTCCTGGAGGCAAAGTTCTCGTTGCTCGCTTTCGCAAAAACGTCATCCCGAAGGAACTCATTGAGAAGGCGTGGTCCAATTTCTACAATGCGGCCTCAGCCTCCAGAAATCGTGGGGCTGCTGCCGGCCCGATTGATTTGAAGAGCAAGTACTGGACCAAGAGAAAGCCGAAGAGTGTGAATAAGTGGTCTGCGCAGTACGAGCAAAATGGTAAACTCAGTAAAATGCGTGTAAATAATAACGTATTCAGCAGTGTTCTGGGTTATTTTGAGCGCACTCCTTTTATGGGCTTGCCCTGTCGTCTGACCTCGTATACGCAAAAGTATTTTGACGAATACAAGGAAGGAATTCCATACATCGAGGCGATTGATGACTTATTCAAGAAACTTGTTCCCGATAGGCACAAGGTTCAGCTCAAACAGGCAAATGAGAGGCCCGAATATCGCATTGGCGACACGGCCTTCTCGTCGGTCACAATGAATCGCAATTTCCGTACTGCGCTTCATATGGACGATGGAGATCTGAGGGAAGGATTCGGTAATCTATCGGCGATTGAACGCGGCAAGTATCACGGCGGATTTACGTTGTTTCCAAGATATAAGATCGGCTTCAATATTCGCACGGGTGATTTCTTAGCGATGGATGTTCACGAGTGGCACTGCAATACGGAAATGCGTGAGACACCTGAAGATAAGGCATACAACAATAAGCTCCCTGATATTTACTTAAATAATAAGGAAACAGGAACGCAGGGTGTTGATAAGAAATACAGTCGCTTATCCTTTGTTTGCTATCTGCGTGAGAAGCTGAAGGACTGTAATCCGAAGGATTCACTTCCCTACTACAAGAAAATTGGCTACGATCCTAAAAAAGGAACCCTGACACGAAAGAAGAAAAGAAAGACAGAAAACATTGAATAATTCATTCTTAGTCGCTGCTAGAGATGGACGCATCAAGGGCCCAAAAGATTGCACAAGTTCTAAAAGATACAAAAACACTTGGAAAGGAAATTGGTAAGCCTGTAGGAGGTCCTGCAGCAGCGGCTGCGAGTCGTGCTGCGATTGAAGCAACCTCCCGGTTGCCTACAGGGACTATGGCTACAACCATAATGAGATATGTTATGTACTTTATTGCAACTCTTTTAGCAATTGGCCTCCTTGTACTTGCCATTGACCAATGGATAACACCTGTATTTAAGAGGCTTCCTTACTCTTTACCCGGCATTGACAAGACACAGGCGTTCTGGTCAACATCATCTAGTGTGCAAACGGTAACAATCGGAGTACCTCCATCTAAAAATACAACCGAACCCTACTGTACTGTACTTGAAGGTCAGGAATACTACGCTATCACAATTGATGTTAATATTGATGATGAATTTCCTCAACCACGAATTCCTACTACAGGAAATACAAGTAAGGAGCGTATCTTTTTTATCATTGGATCGTTGGCTTCTCCTAAACTTCAGATTAGTCTAGATAATTCAATTAATACAGTCTATGTAAAATCATTTTCAGGTGATTTGCGGGCAAATCCTAAGGCAGCTCTACTTGAAAATGTTCCTGTTCATACACCCTTCCGCATTGGTGTTGTTGTAAAACCAACCTATATGGAAGCTTACTTGAATGGTAAATTGTATTCAACAGTTCAGTTTGATGCTAGTTATCCTGCATTACAATTAAAAAATAATGATGTTTTACTCCCTCCTTCAGCAATTACAATTAATAGTATAGCCTATGGAAAAGGCATTCAGGCTATGAACTTACGCACATTTGGATATGTACCGTCAGCTGAAGAATTACTTTCAAGAATGGATACATTAATAGAAGTTAAATCCTTTGCATCGACATCGTAAAGTCAAAATTTCATTACTCAAAATTTCATTACTATAATGAAATTTCGATTTGATGAGTCTAAATTAGCATCTACCGGTAGATGAACACGGTATATCTCGTGTTAGGGCTTGGTGTAGTCCTTCTTGTTATTTATTTAATTGTAAGATACACTTTTGGTACAGTAGGTAAACGTGAAAATAGTAGTATTCTAGTACCCATTCCTAATTCAAACAAACTATCAGTTTTATTATCTGAAGATACATCTGTTGCTACAGCTGAGCAATTGGATAAGTCGTGGTATGGCACATCTGGATCTACCTTGTTTTTTTTCATAAATCCAACGATTAAGGATCGTACAGCTCGGGTTGGAAATGAATATGCTACGGCACTCACTTTTGGTAGTGGTGTACTAAAGTTAAATCTACTCGTTGCCCCCGATGCAAGTCGCGGTGAAGAATCTGCACCTGCTCAACTTGTTATTAAAACCAATACAGGAAATGAAGTAGTTGAACTTTACAATATTGATCTCCAGCGGTGGACATCGGTTGCCATTGTCAAACAGTCTGCTCGATTCAAGGTTTATCTAAATGGTAAACTAACGGCGGCCTATACGTGCACAACTGGTATGCCCGAAAAGGATACAACTCAACCTCTAAAGATTGGAGACTCTACTGGTCGCCTCGATGGAAGTATAACAAATATGGTTTTATACTCAGTTGCTCTTTCGACACAGGATATCTACTCCCTAATTTCTCAACAGGCGGGCACAGATGGAAAACCCTATAGTGTTTCTTCAGATGCAATTGGTATAGATAGATTGTTTTCAACAGTTCCTTGGCTTGGCATTGGGTGCCCGGGTGGACTTTGCACTGAACCCAAGAAGCCAAATCCTTATGAAACCTGGCAGACTTCATATGCTTAGATCAATGGGTATTTTACCAGCCACGCTATAATTCTTCTAACATGAATAGAATCGAATGAACTCTGCAGTCGGAGCCATGACAACAGGTCCTGGAAGAATCATTATGATGCTAGCTGGCATTGTTATCCTGTGCGTATGCCTATATTACTTATACAAGTACCTGAATGGTGCTGCTGAAAAGGCGGATATGGTTGTGTTTTCCAACTCATCAGGTGGGCTGCCTGGGCAAGATGCAACTGCAAGTGAATTTAAAGTACAACCATCCTCAGGGTCAGGAACAAATGCTGTTGCAGGATCCTCTCAAATACCTGCAATTTATAAGGGTGGTGAATATTCAGTCAGTATTTGGATTTATGTTGCTAACTGGGGAATTAATGCAAATAAGAATAAGACATTCTTAACAATTGATGGTGGCGGTGGAAATTTTAACACGCTCCAGATGTACATGGGTGCGAGCACCAATAAAATGGGTATCCGTGTATCCACTCAAAGTCCGAATAGTAAAAATCCTATGTTGTTTACGGGCACAGGTACGAATGCTAGTATACAGGGTACCCTTAATGCAGGACAAGCAAGTCCTTACTCAGATGGAGAACAAGATTTCTTGCAAGGAGACTTACAGGCGGTTGACCTCCAGAAGTGGGTGCACGTCTGCGTGGTTCTCAGTGGTCGTCGTCTTGATGTATATATGGACGGCAAGCTCACTCGCAGTGTTGTTCTTGGTTCGATGTTTGATGTAGATGGAAATGGATCAACCTATAAAATGAAGGTCGGTGGCCCCAATGGTTTCGGCGGCCTCATCGGCCAGATCAACGCTGCCAACTTTGCGTATACTCCTGATCGTGTCTGGGCTTTGTACAATAATGGACCTGAGGATACATCAATCTGGACACAGTTCCTCAAGTATTTCGATCCCGGTCAGTATTCCTTCTCACTCAAACGTAATGGTGAGACGATCGCTTCTGGAAGCACACCTAGTTAAGACTCCCATTCAACTAAATTATAAAAAAGACCTTAAAAAATGTCTTTTTTACAATCCTAATGATAGTTAGAGAGTATGCAGGCCGCAAATAATGGTGCTGTAAAAACGAATAGCTTTCCCAGTACGGGTGTATCCTTTGGTGGTACTGATCCGCTGTCGCAAGTGCTAACTGGAGTTGCGTTAGTTGCTATTATTTACTTTACGCTGCTTTTCGCTGAGTATTTGTACAAGTCCTACTTGGGAATGTTCCGTGATCGTGTTGAATTGTTCCCTGATACATATCCTTCCGGATCTCTTTCTTATACAGCAGTTCAAAACCCGGCAAGTCCTATTGCACAAACAGTGTATACTTCGGATAATCAGCGCTCCGGTGTTGAATTCAGTTATGCAATGTTTTGCTACATTCAGAGCTCTACATTCAGAGATGGCAACTCCGCTCTCTATCATATCTTACACAAGGGATACTCTAAGGCATATCCTTTGATGGGACCTGGTATCTTTGTGCATGGTAATGCGAATACTCTGCGTGTCTATATGAATTCTTATTCGACGTGGAATAACTTTTGTGATATTGAGAATATTCCTGTTGAGAAGTGGTTTCACTTGGTTGTGTCGTGCAAGGGAAATCAACTTCTTATCTACATCAACGGAAATCTCAAGACGAAGATGGCCTTGGCTGGCAATACACCGCCTTACCAGAACTACGGAGATGTATCACTGTTCAGCTCTAGAAAATTTACACTCAATTCAACAACGACTAGTTCTCTAAAGAATGATACGGATGATTCTGCTCTTTCACTAATGACAAGTCCCGGAGCTGGAAGTAATCTTGTGTTTGCGGGATCTGCGTCAGGTATGGTAAGTCGTGTATTTTACTTCTCTTATGCTCTGACCTATACTGAGATCCAGACACTGATGAATATGGGTCCTTCTCCGAAGATTGCGGGCCCGAGTATGAGCATCTCACCCTATTTGATTGATCAATGGTGGACGAATAAGTAAGTTTTTTTGCGGGATGATCCGCTTTTCGGTTTAAGCTCATTGACAAAGTCAAAGAGCAGACCAACTGAGAATCGGAGCTTTCCGATTCTCGGTTTAAATGAGAACTCATCTTGTTTCACAACAGCAAGAAGAGTTGTCATGACAGGAGGAGGTTTATATGTTTTAGTAGCCTACGGTTCTCAGAATGTACTTTTGAGTGGAAACCCTGATTTTACTTATTTCTATCTTGTTTTGAAAAAATACAGTCATTTTGCCTTTGAATCTGCGACCCTTCAAGTGGATGGTCCTGGAGAATTGCAGTGGGATGCACCTATTAAGCTTCAAGTAAAGATTCAACGAATTGCGGATCTACTCTCCGACTTGTATCTAACATTTACGCTTCCGGATATTTACAGCAAGTTTGTGAATCCAAGCGTCCGTCCTAGTCAGTATGAGTTCAAGTGGAATCGGTATATTGGTGCTCATCTTATACAGGATGCAACATTTCTCGTAGGTGGTACAGAAATACAAGAATTTGATAGCGACTACTTGATTGCAACTGCACAAACCGATCAAGATGAAACTCAATACAATAAGTGGCAGGAGCTTATCGGTGATATTCCAGAACTAAATGATCCAGCAAACGGTGCTTACTCCGGCGTGCCAACAAACTCAGTTGTCCGTTCTAGGACGCTCTATCCGACTGTTGCACAGAATAATGATTCAACTATCTCAGTGCAGACAAATGCACCTTCGATTCCGGGTCAGCAGATCACTGTGCCACTCTCTTTCTGGTTTACGCAGAATCCGAGTTTAGCCTTACCTCTCGTTGCACTTCAGTATCACGAATGCTATCTCCAGCTAACACTCAGACCAGTTCAGGATTTATTTACAATCTTGGATCCTTCTGGATATCGTGTTCGTCCTGGATATCGCGTACTTACATCTACACAGCAGATTCAGACTGGTAATTTAAACTATGTGACAACCACTACGCCTGAAAATTACCTGAATAACTATTTGGTTGATTTTGGATACGCAACACCTACCCTCAGTACTTGGCCCCTAAATGCCTATATTCAGGCAACCTATGTATATCTGACAGATGAAGAACGAAATACCTTTGCTAGTCAAACATTAACCTATCCAGTTCGACAAGTCACACGCTATTCCTTTCCGCAAATCACAAGCCGGCAGAATCTGAATCTGTACACTCACAATCCAGTTCCTCGTTTACTACTTCTGCCTCGGCGTAGCGATATGATTCTGAATCTGAATACGTGGACCAACTTTACAAATTGGTTTTCACAGACTACTGCACCTTATACTGCAATCGGTACTGTGTACAGTACAGGATTGGCAGGTCTAGGCAACTCTGGTCTATTGATTGCAGGATCACAACAGGATATTATTCGACAGTTGCGCGTTTTATGCGATGGAAATGAAATTCAGGAAGTTAAGCCAACTCAGTATTTTCACGAGTTATCCTCTTGGAGATACGCCGCGGGAGTATTTCCGAAAGGATTAGTTATTTACAGTTTTGCGTTAGACACATCCAGGTGGATGAAGCCGAGTGGATCATTGAATACCAGTCGTGTTAAGAATTTTCAGATTGATCTGGATCCTTGGCCTCAGGCTGCTGGAACAAATTATACATTTGATTTTCTTATTTATGTGGAAAGTCTGAACTTCTTGGTTATTGAAGGAGGTATGGGTGGAGTCAAATATGCGACATAAACTCGCATATTAGAAAAATATGCGACTTAGTCTTTCTTCTTTTTACGTGTGGTATTTTTGGCTTTTTCAGATTCCAGATTTGGATTTTTGAGTCGTATTTCAGGCATTTTAGATTTTCTGGTGGGGTTTTCTTTTATCCAACCAGGCCATCGCTTCATCATCGCTTTAATCGTCTTATGCTCACGTTTGAAACGATTACCAAATTGCAGCCCTCCAGGCGTCTTGTAAACGGCAGTCTTCGGTGCAACAAAATTAAGACGGACAATAGCGCCATCTTTAATAAAAAATTGCAATGTTCTTTGGTAATCTTCCTTTTCACCTTGACCGATGTCAATACGCACTTCCTTACCTGGATTAAAGCAGCCCCAGAAAGGACCTACACAAAACTTAAGATCTGTCGTGACCGTTGGTTTCATAAAGAATCCATTTGCACTCGGATAGACGCCCCAGAAGCGGCACTCGGCCTTTTTGCATTCTTTGAATCCGCGCTCGATAATACCCTTCAGACTTTTCAGTTTTCGCTCGTGTCTTTTTTGACTTGCATCGTATTCGATAAATCCAGATACATCATCATCTAGAGATACAAGTGGAGTACCCTTAGGAAAGTGATCAAAGATCCAATTACGAACTTGAGGAAGTCCAGGAACGCCCACTAGAATCTCCTTGTAGGTTTTCGGATCAAGGACCGCTTCATATTCCTTCTTTTGCTCCTTATCAGCAACAACAACGTAGATATTCTCCTTTGGAATACGGTATTCATGTAAAACGGCCAAAGTCTTATCACGGCACCCCTCTGCTCTTTTATACGATGGTACTACAACAGTATAGTCTGCGGACATCTACTCTTTCTTCTAAATTAAAGATAAGAGTAGATGAGTTTTATAACAAGCCTTAGTAATAAAATTTCTTATATGGTTAATACTGCGGTATCAGATCCAAAAGCAGATGCATATGCTAAAGAAAAGGCTAAACAGGCAGAGCAAGATGCGCGTGTTGCAAAAAATAAGGTGGCGACAGCCGCAGACGCCGCGGCAAAAGCAAAGGCAGAACAAGATGCTAAAGATGAGGCTGCAAAACTTTCCGCCCGGAGTAAAGCAAGCATATCAGGATTTCTTGCACAATCATCCCAAGGAATTCTAACAACCTTTATTGTTATTACGTGTATCGCAGTTGCCCTGTATGGTGGACATATTGCAGCAAATCAAGATATTGGATACTCACCTGCAGGTCGTCTTGTTTCATTTATGTATGGATGTATTCTGTCGCCGATTTTAATTGTTAAGTACATCTTGAATCTGTATTACTTTAACATACCAGTACCAATGTGGGGATTTCTACCGCTTAGTACCTATGTCCCAAATGGAGATTTGGAGATCTTTTTCTTGTCTCCCTTTTGCTACAAGGAAGATCAGGGTAGCATTGATGCACGAGCAAAGGTTGCGCAAAGCTATCTTGAAGCATTTCAGAGAACTGCACCTTTAGCTCAACCTCCGAAAGTGACAGATAGTAAAGCAGCGGTCTAAGAATCACTAGTATTCTATCTACAGAAATGTCCTTGCCTCTTGTAAGCATTGTAACACCAACCTATAATCGCAGACGCTTCATTCCAACTCTGATTCGTATGATTGAAACTCAGACATATCCGAGAGATCGTATGGAATGGATCGTGTACGATGACGGCCAAGAGCCTGTCGGTGATCTGATTGATGAAGCGCAGCACCGGCTCCCACTAACGATTTACATTCGCAGTGAGGAGAAGCAGACACTGGGCGAAAAAAGGAACCGTCTGAACCGCGAGGCCAAGGGGGAGATACTTGTTGCCTTCGATGATGATGATTTTTATTTCCCTGATAGAGTTTCTGCTGCAGTTGCTGCACTACGTTCAAAACCGTTTGTAGATCTGGCTGGATCCTCGGAAGTGTTTATGTATTTTACAGATACCAAGGAAATCTTTAAGATTGGACCGTATGGTCCGACACATGCGACGAATGGCACGATGGCTTGGCGCAAACGGTATGCTGCAAAGCATACGTACGACGAGGCAGTTGCCTTTGCAGAAGAAAAGTCGTTCTTGGAGTCTTATAAGAATCAGCTGATCCAATTAAATCCGATGAGTGTGATGCTTGTGATGAGCCATAGCGACAACACATTTGATAAGTCTATTCTGAGGGCGGCAGAGAATCCATTGATTAAAAGGACAACTCTTACATTAAAGAATTTTATTAAGGATCCTGAAGTCTTTAACTTCTTTTCGTCTCTCTGAGGTCTAAACACGAAAAAGACCCAAGAATTAGAAGTGTTTGCACAATGCCGCAAGATGAATCGGTTGCAATGATGTTAGATGTGTATCAACAACCATTAACTTATTCATTGACGAGCGAATCATCAGTAGCGAGTCAATCAGCAGATATTAAAGTACCTCTTCATCCTCACCAGCTTGCAATGATTTCTGCGATGGAAGAGAAAGAATTTGCATGTATTAATGGATTTCGCATTGGGGCTGAGCAGCATTATAGTCAATTTGCAATTTTAGGCGATAAAGTCGGATCAGGTAAGACTCTGATGATGCTTGGATATATAGCACATATGAAAGCAAAGGCACAGCAAGCAGCCAAAGTCTATTCTCGTATTCATTCCTTGTCAAAATCAATGTTCTGGAGCCATAAGCCGGTTTCAACTACAGATTGCTCAGGTGCGACTCTCATTATTGTTCCGCATACTCTTTTTCATCAGTGGAAGCATACCATCACGAAGCAAACAGGTCTATCGTTTGTAGAAGTTCGCACGACAAAGGCTTTAGAAAAGCCTGATTTTATCGCGAATGCAAAGACACGTGATATAACGTTAATGTCAAATACGATTATTAAACATTTTATGGAAAAGCGAGTGCACGAAACAATGCAGTGGTCTCGCATTGTCTTTGATGAAATTGATAATGTACAATTTACTTCGACGACTGCGATGCCAAAGGCGAATTTTTACTGGGGTATGACAGCAACGTGGTCAAATCTGCTGTTTCACGGTCTCTATATGTATATGTCTGAGACATTTCTGAATCGTCAGATTTCAAATGGAATTCATCCTGAACTTGCGATTCTCTTACAGCAGGATCAGGCAACAAATGGCCACAATTACTATGCGCGGTATGATATTAAAAGTCATAACTTCTTTGCGCCATTTCTAACAAAACATCCTTCACGTGGCTATCTAGTGCTACGTTCTTCAAATGCATTTATGGAGCAGAGTTGGAGAACACCGCCTATTTTTGAACAAAGAATTCTCTGCGAGTCGACGATTGTTCATCGGCTTGTGTCGAACTTTGTTAGCCCCGAAATTCAGGAGCTGCTGCACGCGGGCGATGTGCAGTCTGCACTCCAGCGTCTAGGAGCAACTGCAGAAAATCAGAGCTCATTGATTGCAGCAGTCTGTGCTTCACGTGAGAGTGATCTGGAACGTCTTGAAAAGACGCTTGCATTCAAGGAAACAATGCCTTACAGTACTCCTCAACTCAAGGAGGCTGCAATCTCATCACTGCAGACACGAATTGCATCACTCAAGGAACAGATCTCAAATCTGAAGGAGCGCATCACGAATGCAAAGAATGAGATCTGCGCCATCTGTTATGACGAGCCGAAGACGCCGACATTTGTAAAGTGCTGTTCACGTATCTTTTGCGGTGTCTGTATTGTTGCGTGCTTACAGAGAAAGGCGAACTGCCCTTTGTGTCGTGCCGATTTGGATTATACGAAACTTTGTAGCATAGAAATTGGCGAGACGAAGACTAAAACAAATGCAAAGGCTGCACCGATTGTTCCGAAGCTTCTCAAAAAGAAGGATGCACTACTCAAGTGTATAACAGATTCGAGTGGTGGCCGGTTTCTAGTCTTTAATCGCTATGATAATCCGTTCAATGAGATTGAGGGAACACTCATTGAGCGTGGCTATCGCGTTGCAACCGTACGTGGCAATAAAGATCACGTCTCCAATGTTCTCAGCCAGTTTGAGAAGGGTGAAGTCAAGATTTTACTGATGAACTCGACTACTGCGGGTGTAGGGATGGATCTGAAGTCTGCAACTCACGTAGTTCTAATGCACGCGATGCGAAAGGAAGAGGAGCGTCAGATTGTCGGTCGTGCTATGCGACTAGGGCGAACAGCACCACTGAATTTAATACGATTATTGCACGAGGAAGAGAGTCAGGTGATTATCTAAAATTCACGCTTGGCAATTATTTTGATATGCTTCATTTTCTTTGCCATCTTTTCAAAGGATCCCTGTCGTACGTGATGTACAGGATCCCAGACACCGTAGAACACACTATACGCATTTTCCCACTCCTTGTCTGTTTGTAGATCAGGAAATTCACAACGTGGAATGTATTTTCGGTCGAGCATAAAATAGACGTTTTTTGAGCCCCGCAAAATCGGATACGGAACATCATTATTTCCAATAAGCGAAAAGTACTTTTCGACTTCATCTTCCATATCGAATTCGTAAATCGATTCACCTATATAGACATAGCGTTTAGCTGCAATCTGAAGAAGAATTGAGTTTCCAATAAATAATTTAGCCTGGGATTTAGTGTGATCTGCGTATGGTGGCCCTGAACTCTTTCCAATCCAGATGTTATCGATCTGATAGATCTTAACTTCTTTATTGTATTCATACTCATCTTTAGTCTCATTATACTTTCCTTTTACAATGGATACTGTTTTGCCATCTACGGTTACTTCAAAGGGTCTAGCAAAATTATCGTGAATCTGATATTTCTTTACCATTCTACTCTACTTGTAGGAACAAAGCTGCTTAGGAATACTCATTGAATCAATCTTTCGCGCTTGACTCGTTGACAACTTGATACCTGCATTTGCAGCGGTTGTCTGCGTTAGTAATTCAGGAATTTCTTCAATCATACAACCTTTTTCATCAGAAAACTGAATCATCTGTTTCCACGTATTGTACATGGATGATTGGCGAGTGAGAACTTGAGTAAATTGGAGTTGTGCAGGACTGGGAACTGTATCAACAGGATATTCAGATAGAAATCCATTTGTAATCTTAAGTTTCAGCTGAAAACTCGGTCGTAGCAGATTCCAGTTCTGATAGAAAAAGGCCCAGTAATCTGCCTTGTCGCTCAGATCGAATAACGTCAGAAATTCCTTGTAGTGATTCCACGCTTCTGGAACAGATGCTAGACGCTTATGAATATTTTCGTGAACACAGAGACCTGACAGATTTCCTAGATTGTTTTCCACTTCGGGAATGATAAGAGGGTCCCAGAAGTCATAGAGACACGAATGACTAAATTTCAGAATATCTGTACTAGGTTCTTCTGTCTCACCTTCTTCCATTGTAAGTTCAGGGGGTTCTCCACCAGATCCTTGCTGTAGGTTAATACTTGCCGAGTCGCAGCCCTGAATAGATCTCAAAATAACACGTAGGTCTGCAGATGCAAGTACTTCGGGGCGAATCTGAACACCCAACCATTTCTGAACGCTGCTTGAAGGGAATTCCATCGGCACGTAAGTACTCAGGCGAACAATATGTTGATAGGCACGACCCTTGATTTCATTACAGATCAGAAGAAGTGGATGAGTCGTCTGACCAGCTTTCCAGCTGCGCATATAGTCAAGGAGCTCACTGAGACCACCTTTTTCACCGAGACTAAGACCATCAATCTCGTCAAGTAGAACTGCCAACTTATGCTTATTGCTCGTCGGAGACATTGCTTCTAGAACAGACTTTTGCGTAAGTAAAGGAATAATCTGCTTCTTGAATGCCTGCCCACTACGTGTGTGGCTTGCATTCAGTTCAACAATACGATAGCCATTCTCTTTCAGGATTTCTCGAGCAAGGGTCGTTTTACCGACTCCTGGAGGTCCTACAAGCAAAAAGGCTGCAGTATCTGGTGTTTTCAACCATCGTCTGAGTAAATCTTCGACACTCGGATGAAGGTGTGCATAGGACATTGATTCTTTAACGGAATTCTTTGATTGTGTTTAGACCTCAGTCTATTACGGTGTGCATTTGGTTGCCTTCGCGAATTGCTTCGTAGCCTGGAAACGATTGAGAACAAGGCAGGTATCTCCATCGTAGATACCTTCCCAGGTTAGGCCACCACTAGAGCAAGCATCACAAATTGCTTGAAGCCTTCCTGTATCAGCTGCGGTGATAGCCGTATTCACCGTTGTTGATGTATAGGGTCCTGGAGTCGTGGATCCACCAAAATATTGAACTGTTGTCTTAGTTGACTTTGGAAAACCACCCACTTGGCTAGATACCCCTAAATAATCAACACATCCAGTACCATTATGGGTTAGATAATCCGGACACGTATTTATTGTCGGTGGCCAGACATTAGATTTTTCAGGAATATTTCCAAACCATCTCATTCCAAAGAAGACCATAACAAGACTTGCGCCAACTGCGTAAATAATTGTTTTGCCGAGAGTTGCAGAGGAATACAGAGAATATGAGCCTCCTGCAACAACTGCAATAGAGAAGAGTATATAGAATACATACCAGTAGTTAACTGTATTTAGATTTACTCCTAAGATCACAATGTCTCCGCTAGCAGCGGTTTTGGAGCTCTGAGCATTACCCATTCTATCTATGCTCGACAATGATTTTATTTGATTGTTTATTTTTAACTAAATATAGAGACTATAACTGTCTAAATTTAGTTTTTAAAGTTTACTTTTTGCTTAGTATACAACCGGGTAGAAGGCAACCTGCGGGGGGCCAGTGCCACCAGGGTAGTCATCCGCGATGGCCGCACTGTGGAGCTCGATGTAGCCGGTGAGGTAATCGTTACGCGCAGTGTTTACCGCACCCGTACCAGACACGCCGAACGTAGAAACGGTCGGGCAGATTAATTGAATTCTACGGAACACGCGGCCGGCAGAGACAACCGTCTGCCCGAGGTCGCGGAGAACACCCGCACCGGTCGTTGAGATTGTGGATGTGTAGGGAGACGGCGCCGTACCACCCGCCGCCCAAGTGGCCGTAGTAAATGATCCCTTAACAGCTGAACCACCGGAGCCTGAGCCAGGGGTGTAGCTGAGGATCTTGCCAGGAACACCCGTTCCTAGAGGAACATAATAGCCACGAGCTTGATTGCGAGGACCCGCTGCATTACCAGAAGCCATAGACAACATCTTTTATTATACCTGTTCGTTAGATTTTTTTATTTGTTGATCTATAATTTTAGTCAGTACTACTGATTAAAATTATGTTTTTAATTAACTTTTATTGCAGTTGACTGCCTGTTTAATAGAGTGTCGGGTAGTACGCGACCTGCGCAGGGGTCGTGCCGCCAGGGAAGTCATCCGTGATGCCGGCGCTGTGGAGCTCGATGTAGCCGGTGAGGAAGTCCGTGTTGGCCGTGGCACCAGGTGCCGGTCCACCAATGCCGAACGTGGAGACCGTAGGGACGAGGAGCTGGATCTTGCGGAAGACGCGGCCGGCGGAGACAACCGTCTTGCCGATGTCGCGGAGGACACCGCCCGCACCGATCGTGGAGATCGTGGAGGTGTATCTGGAGGGAGCCGAGCCGCCAGACGCCCACGGCGCCAGGGCAAAGCTGCCGTTGAGGTATGAGCCACCCGCGCCTGAGCCAGGCGTGTAGGCGAGAACCTTCGCAGAAACGTCAGCGAGAGGGATAAAATAGCCGCGCGCCTGATTGCGTATACCACGAGCACTGGAAGGAGATGACATTTGTTATACCTCCGGCCTAGAAAATAATTTAGATTATTCCATAAAGTATCGCTTTTTTCGCCGTAGGGAAACTAACCTCCAAACAGAATGGACATCCAGGACTTCCAAAAGCAAAGCTCAATGGTTCTACCAAATACGAACCCTCTACCGGATAATGGAATGAATGGACGCGTGAATCTATCTCCGTCTGCATCGGCCTCTGGATCTGCCGCAGTTCCTGGTTTCACTTACAGAACCTCCGTAGAAGACTCTTTTGCCGCAGATGCTCTTCGTGGAAACTGGGAAGTGACACCGCTTGCATCTGCTTTTTTCAGTAGGTCAAACGTGATCGTAATCCAGAATCTGATTCGGAAGCAAGTCTATGAGAAGTCTGGACCGAAAAAATACATTATTGATGATCAGTCCGTAGATGAACTTACAATCATTATGCGGACAATGTATTTACAGTACGCGCAGAACTTGCCGTACGGTGTTGCAGATCAGATTCATTCATTGAATACTCTTGTTGCTAATTGGTCAGTTCCGCACATTATGTCAGCAGTTGATCACTATAATTATTATTTGAATGACATCAGCCATATGCCAGTGCCTTTAGCGCGCTCCGTAAGCCTCAGTTCTGCTGGAACAAAGTCGCTTCCTCTCAATCCTTTTGTCTAATTGGCCTTCACCTTGAGAACACGCTTGGCCTCCGACTTCTTGAGGGGTGCCCCGGACGCAGCAGCCTCGCGTGCAGCCTGCAAGGCTACCCAAGACTTCTCAAACTGCTCCAAGTCGCGTAGCCACAGAGTCGTTGCTGTAGTGCTCTTGAGTGTCTCAAGTGCAGCCTGTGCAGCCTCCACGTGCTTTCGCGCCTCCTCCACTGCCGAAGACTTTACCCGGTCCATCCGCATCCGTAGTAGATACTCATACGAATCCACTGAATCTGGATCCGTAAGATCATCAAGTGCCGGTAGATTCTCAGCCTTTAGTGCCTCAACAATCTCCTCATCTGAACGACGCCGTAGATCCATACGGTCCTCAAGGAGCGCTAGCAGGAATCGAGCCTTGGCATCGAACTCGACCAGTTCCCGCTCAAGGCGTCCGATTTCAAGAGTCTTACGAGTCTCGTAGCCGGTGAGGCGAGTCTGATAGTACTCCTCCATCATATCACCCACCGTCCCGTAGCGCTTAATCTTCATCTCGTTGTTGAAGCAGACCATATTGGTCGTGTGCCACGTTGAGCTGAGCTGTAGCATCTTCTCAGCAGCGGCCGGATCGGATCGCATTTCAAAGTACACATCTGATTCGAAGTAGAGGATAAACTTGACCTCCACGTCATTATACAGGTCATCAAATGACTTGAGGATTGGCTTGGTACCCTTGACCTCATCACCCGTACAGAGAGTATCGAGATAGCCCTTGTAGTCCTTGGTCCACGTTCCGACAGGAAGTTCTGTCACCGTGATCGTGTACTTGCTATCATCCCACGTCGCCTTACCCTTCGTCGTCCAGCTCGTCTCTGTAGGCCGATTGATAGTTCCCTTGAATCCGTACCACCACGGCTGCAGAACAAGTCCTGCAAGTGTTGAGCGGCTCAGATTCAGACGGTCCCGCAACAGAGCGATTACATCGCTAGGGTTATGCGGAGGGATATTTGCACTAAAGCCAGTGCCGATACCGACTGCACCATTGATGACGAGCAGAGGAACCACAGGCTGATAATACTCTGGCTCTACGACCTGACCGTCATCGTCAATATACTTGAGAATGCTTGCATCCTCCTTGCGAAACAGAGCATCTACGATGGGTTCCATCTGCGTGTGAATATACCTCGGCTGAGCTGCATCCTGGCCACCCATCAGTCGAGAGCCAAACTGCCCAATCGGCATCAGCAGATTGATGTTGTTGCTGCCGACAAAGTTCTGCGCCATCCCCGTGATGGTCGAATTGAGAGACGCTTCACCGTGGTGATAGGCAGCGTGCTCTGAAACGTAGCCCGCAAGCTGGGCCACCTTGATTTCAGACTTGAGGTTGCGCTTCAAGCAACAGAAGAGAATCTTGCGCTGGGACGGCTTGAGGCCATCCATCACGTGCGGAAGCGATCTCAGATTATCAGCGTTGCTGAAATGAATGAGCTCATCATTGATGAAGCGGCTGTACGGAATTGATCCACCCTTGCTTACAGAGAGCATACGACGAGGATCAAATGTGTTGAGCCACTCCTTACGGTCATCTGCACGCTTCTTCGAGAAGGCTAGGCAGAGCGACTCATCACTGTCCTGATCCCACAGATACTTCATATCGAACAGATTCTTGAACCACTCACGAGCCTCCTGCGGTGTACTCGTGCCCAATCCCTTGTAATACTTGATCATCCAACCCTTCAGAGCATCATCACCCTTTGTTGCCTTCTCAGCTTCGCGCCAGGCCTCAAACTCAGACTGGCTGTAGAATGAACGGACATCATTGCGCTTGGTCATCTTGAGTAGCGGAGTCGCAAGGCAACAGAGGAAATCCCGCTTCAGCAGTGAGAGCCAGAAGGTGTGAAAGAAGTTCATTAGCAGACCCTTGATATGGCTGCCATCGTGATCCTGGTCAGTCATAATCATAACACGACCATACCTCAGTGTCTTGATGTCAGTGTAGACCTTGCCTTGCTCCAGGCCCAGAATCTTCTTGATCGCAGTCAGTTCCTCATTCTTGTTGAACTTGTCCTGACTGATGTCCTTTACGTTGAGCATCTTACCTCGAAGAGGAAAGACACCCCACTTTTCACGCCCGACAACTGCAAGGCCTGCGATAGCAGACGCTGCAGCTGAGTCTCCCTCAGTGAGAATGAGTGTGCACTCATTGCTCTTAGCCGTGCCGGCCCACAGTGCATCCTCCAGTTTAGGAAGACCACGCAGGGTCTTGCGCTTCGTACCATCCGTCTTCTTTGCATCCTTCGCAGCCTTGGCATCGAGAATTGCCTGAGCCTCCTCAAGCAAGCCAATCTTGATGAGTGAATCGGCTAGCTTGTCTGACTTGAACACGGAGCCAAACTTGGCGGCGGGTGTCGTCAATGTTTCCTTCGTCTGGCTGTCAAATGAAGGATTTACGATTGTAGAGTTGATAAAGAAGACAACCGTATCCTTCAGCTGACTCGGCTTGATATCGATGCGCTTCTTCTTTGCAATCTCAGAGAAGTTGCCAAGTACAACACGAAGAACCGTCTCGACGTGCTTGCCACCCTTTCGCGTATTGATGCCGTTGACGAAGGAGATATGCCGGTCGTCAGGTGAGTCATCCTCAGCAAAGAGATTCTTTGCAAGTACTGCACCGATTTCCCAGCGATCGCCGCAGCGCTCATAGGCGTGGCTGCTGCCGTCGCGAACAAAGAGATTGATGAACTTTTCAAAGGTGTTCGTCGGTACAACTGTGCCTTGCCAGCTGATCTTAACATCCTTACCGGCCATTGCGGCTAGTTCAATTGCTCTTGTGTGAAGAACCTTTTCCATAGCAGCAAGATCTAGACCAGGAAATCGGCTTACGTCAGGCTCATATGAGATCTTGACGAACCCCTTGGCAGACTTGTCCTTTACGATCGACGGCTTTCCGCAGACTGCCATATGATCAGTCCACGTCTGCGTATACTTCTGACCTGACGCTGGATTGCGAGTGGACAAAGTAAAGCGGTTGCTAAAGATGTTCGTTAGCTTCGCACCATAGCCGTTCTTGCCACCGACGATCTTCTCCTCGGTCTTGTCGTAATTGCCACTCGTCAGGAGGTGGCCAAAGATGAGCTCAGGCGCGTAGACCTTGTGCTCCTGGTGAATGGCGATAGGAATGCCATCACCGTCATTTTCAACCTCGATGAGAACTGCACCGGATGTAGTGCGGCCAACAGTGATCTCAATGTGCTTGATCGGTTGTGCTCCTGTCGCACTTGCAGTCTGCGAGCGAACAAGCGCATCACGAGCATTTACAATGATCTCATCAAAGATCTTGTAGTAGCCAGGATTGAATGCGACCTTTTGGTGCATCATCTTGTTCGTCTCTGCATTATAGACCCAACGCACCTCCTCGTGTGTCTCCGTTGAACCGACATAGGTATCAGGAAGTTCGAGGATGTGCTCACGGTGCGTGTGCTTCTTATATTGGTCTGCCATACCTGGCTAAGGGGGGAGTTCACGGGTCAATTTTTGGATTGCCTTTTTTATTCAGAACTCTTTTTCATTGTATACCAATAGAATGAAGCAGACTAGAAGTAAGAGAAGAACACAGCGTAAATCTAGAAGCCGCAAATCTAGACGCCATATGCGTACATACGCAGGAGGCGGGCTACCGACAGGCGCGGGATTTCCTTTATCTTATACGACTCCTTCGTATAAGGAGCCTTCTGCATCTGCAGGAACTAATGTCCAGATTTCTGAGCCCGGCTTGGCACGCCCTGTCTTGAATCCCACGAGCGCAGTTCTTAGAGGTGGACGCAGAAGAAAGACACAGAGGAATCGGAGGAATCGTAAGAATCTAAAGGTAGGTGGTTTTTATCCGAGTGTAATGGGCTCGTTTTTACAAAATGCGGCAGGCATTGTTCCTGCAACGATCTATTCTGGTTATAAGTTATTTAAGAATGATAAAAAGAATTAAATCTGAAGGGTCTAAGAGTCTAGCAAATGTATAAATGTAATGCATACATTAACTTGTGTTTCAGGGTATTGGAAAATACCTAATAAACATAATAGTGATGATTTTTTAAAATGGTTTGAAACTACTCTTCAAGTTAACTGTCCTTATGTGTTTTTTGGAACTAAAGAAACAATTGAACTTGTATCCACATATCGCAGAGATTTACCTACGCAGTATATTGAATTCGAACTAGAAGACTTTTACTCGTATAAATACAAAGATCAAATGAAAAGTTTTCCTCGACACTGTCCATCTGTAGAATTGAATATACTCTGGAATGAAAAAATATTTTTTTTAGAAAAAGCTAAGGATCTTAATCTTTTTAATACCGAGTTTTTTGCTTGGATTGATGCTGGTATTTGTTCACTTCGAGATAAAGCACCCTCTTTAGAGGTATTTCCTAATGCTACCAAACTATCTCTTTTACCCAAAAATAAATTTATATTTACATCATCGGATGGCTCAGTGTATGAACCTACTAAACTAGGGCATACGTATCATTTCATTTCTGGAACATTCTATATACTACATAAATCAATTATAGATCTTATAGCTACTCTTTATCGTCTTTACATGGATAAATATATTGAACCTACTAAGTTATACACTGATCAAATTCTTTTAACATATATCTATAATGATTTTCCCAATTTATTCCATCAGATTGGTCATGGGTATGGAGAGAGTATCAATATTCTTTCCAGTTCTTATGAAAAAAATACGGTTCTCTTTGTAACTGCATTTAAAAATTTACAGAGAGACTCCTGGGTTAACTTTGAACGGTCTGTAAAAGAATATATTCAATGGTTTAAAAATCTATCTAGTATGCCGATACGACTTATATGCTTTTGTGATAAAGAGATTGAAAGTATCTTGCATAATGAATGTGAATTCTATAATACATATTTATACAATGAACAAGATACATTTCTACGCTTTATTGACAAAGAAAAAGAGATAATGGAATCAGCAGACTTCCGTGCTTTAATAAAAGATAGAAATGACCCTGAGGTAAATAAGCCTGGCTATAACTGCGTTAATCACAATAAAGTCTGGTTTTTAAAACGAGCAAAAGAAATGTTTCCTACCTATAGTCATTATGCTTGGATAGATTTTGGCTGTATTAGGACTCACGATTTTCCAGAACAACTAGACTTTACAAAGTTAGGAAATAAGATTACATATGCATCAAAAAATCACTTTACTGTCGACCAAATCTTAACTCCACTTGAAGCTGTAAAAAATGGGCCTACTAACAATCCAGATTTATTTGGTTCTGAGTTTTTCTGCCCTAATGAGTTGGTTGAGTGGTACTATGATGAATATCATAAATTGGTTCTTTCCTATTATTCAAATCATTTAGTAGATGATGATCAAGAAATGGTGAAACAACTTCTAAAAAAGCACACTGATAAGTTTGAGATTATTGTAACTCATAGATGGTTTAGTCTTTTAAATAATTATAGAGTACCTTTAACAATCGATGTTGTCATACCAACATGTTTAAAAGATATAGATACATTAAATCTTGTTATAAAAGGAGTAAAGAAAAATATATCAATGCTAGGCACTATTTATATTGTATGTCATCCAAATTTAAAACACAAACTTACAGAAGGTATATTTGTAGATGAAACAACCTATCCATTTAGCATTCAAGATGTTGCTGAGGAAATCTTTGGAAACAGGAATCATCCAGGAAATCACGAAAGGGCGCAAGGATGGTGGTACCAACAACTTCTTAAATTATATTCATACAAAGTAATTAAAAATATATCTTCAAATATTTTAATAGTTGATTCTGAAACTGTATTTTACAATAACTATACTCCAATTAAAGATACACTAGCCTATTATCCTGTAAGCAATGAAATAAATAATGACTACAGGACACATATGAAACTACTTTTACCAGATATTCGTATTTATAAGAATACTCTATCAGGTATATGTCATCAAATGCTATTTCAAAAGCATATTCTACAGAATCTATTTGATCGCGTAGAATATTATCATAAAACTTCAGTACACGTACCATTTTGGAAATTAATGTTGCAAGTAGCAAAACAAAATAATAGACTTGAGTATAGCGAATATGATCTGTATTTTAATTTTATGTTAACATTTCATAGACCAATCATAAGGTTAACAAATGGTATCACTTGGGACATCAGTCCAAATGTTCCAGAATATTCTGAAAAGACATATCTAACAGCTCATTATCACTTACGAAATCGCAATGTTCAGGCAAATACATTTTATGTGGAAGTCTAAAGTATGTAGGTCTAACTGTAGTATGCACGCAATTCAGAAGCCTTCCTTGACGAAAGCAATATCAATGAATGGTATTTTTGTAGAAGTTGGTACTTGGGAAGGAAACTTTGCATATGAATTACTAACCCAAACCGAATGTTCAAAATTATATTGTGTTGATCCTTATAAACATTTTGATGATTCAATTTACCCTGATGCTATAAATTCATTAACACAAGAACAATTTAATGATAAATATAATGGAGTCTGTAGACGATTTTTAGAATTTGGAGACAGGGTCGAATTTATACGAAAAACATCAAATGATGCAGCATTACAATTTAAAGATGAAAGTTTGGATTTCGTATACATTGATGGTAATCACGAGTTCCAATCTGTTTTACTAGATATTCTTGTTTGGTATCCAAAAGTAAAAAAAGGTGGATATCTTTGTGGCGATGATGTATATAGTACTGATCTAAATGAACACGATGCAGATGGAAATATTATGAGAGGTGATTATCCAGTCTGTTGGGGTAAGTATGGAACCTATACAGCTGTAGTTAAGGCTAAAGCTATATTGAATTATGAATTTACAATTGAACAAACACAGTTTATTATACATAAAAAATAATAAATCAGTTAGTCTTTTCAAATAACATTCTAAAATGATCTGACTTTTTCTGAATGTATGCTACTACTTCAGAAGAAGATAGTGTTTTAATAACTTCAATAAAACCCTCCATTTTATTAAGTAAAGGATTAGTTGATCCTGCATTTGGATGCCATAAATGTATAAAAGGAATCCTAGGATTTTCTGCAGTTTCAATTGAAGTCATACATTCAAGTTTAGTCCAAAAAAACTGATCCTCAGGTGCATATCCCCAAAATAAATGAGGGTCATATCCACCTACTTGCACATATAACTCACTTTTTACTAGGATACTACTGCCCTTTCCACCATATCCATTGGGTGTACAGACTATTGTTTCATCAAGACCCGCGTAAAATATGGATAGATCTGCCTGAATCGTTTCGCTAAATTCCTTGCTTGTTTGCCAAACAAATCGATCTGAATAAGGCTGTAATGCCACTGAACCACGATCAAGATAGGTCTTTACTTTATCAAAGAAATGATCAGGAACAAGCAAGTCATTATCGTGCATCATATAATACTTACAAGGAGGACCATAAAGAAATCCAATATCAAAACATAGACTACGATTGAATTGCCCAAGAGGAAAGCCAAGACCACCAAAGATTGGAATATGAATCCAACCAAACCCTTCTTTTTTAGAATAGTCTTTGAATTCAGGTACCTCACTATGTTCTACAATCACAATCGCAATCTCTAGAGTCGTTTTCGCTATCTCTGTTTTCAATACCTTTACAGTAGTTTCTAGCAATACTCGGCGACCCTTACAAGGTATTACTAATAAGATATCGTATGGCTTCTCTAGTTCAAATGGTTCTAGTATAACTTGTTCATCCTTGTTATTTATTATAGTATAGAGTATATCTAATTTATCAATGTCGACTAAAAAATCCATTTATATTTTAATGCAGATAAGTATTTAGACTAGCAATTCTAGGATTTGAATGCACTCGTTTGTATATTTTCAAATGCCCTTGTGTACTGCATAGACTTTGCTTGAATATAAGGCTTTAGTTCTGAACTATACTGCTGTTTAATATACATATTTAACATATCCATTTCAGCAAGCAAGGGATTTTTTGTTGCAGCATTTGGATGCCATAAGTGAAGCATTGGTATCCGCGGTGTATCAGCATAGTCAACTGAAGTGATCGATTCTACCTTCAACCAAAAGAGTTGATCTTCTGGAGCATATCCCCAAAAGACTTGGGGGTCGTAGCCGCCCACATTTGTAAAGAGGTCAGACTTAAGAATAAAACTGCCCCCTTTTGCACCAGGCACACTTCGTGTACATACACTCTGTTCATCCACGCCAGCATAAAAAATGGACAGATCGGTCTGTAGCTTCTCGCTAAATTCTTGATTCGTTTGCCAGACAAAGCGATCTGAATAAGGCTGAAGAGCAATGGTTCCACGATTAAAATACACATTTACTTTATTAAAAAAGTTATCAGGGACCAGCAAGTCGCTGTCGTGCATCATATAATACTTGCAAGGAGGACCATACAGATGACCGATATCAAAACAGAGGCCGCGATTAAATTGCCCTAGAGGGGATCCTGATCCACCCGTCATTGGAATATGAATCCATCCGAGGCCTTCAGTAAATGCATACTCCTTGAATTCAATACTATCCGTATGTTCAACCAAGGTGATTGCAACACGCAGATTCGTATTTGCTATCTCGTGCTTCAACACTTTGATTGTTGTTTCAAGCAACGGTCTACGTCCCTTACATGGAATCACAATTGAAATATCATAAGGCTTCTTTGATTTAAGAGCCTTAAAAGCAGGGCGTTGGCGATTCTGAATATCAACGGATGTCTGTTCATTATAATCTATTTTACAATCATTCATTGGATTTTCATTATTATAAATCATTAGCACTTGATTAATACACTCAAGACGATTTGATCCTGCCATTTCAGCAAGAGGAATATTAAAGACCTGGTCTGCAGTAAACATTGTTTGTTTACCATTAAATATATTCAGATCTTTTGGCAGCTTATTCCACAAAAACGCCTTTGCAGTAAACAGATGACTAAAAATCCAACTGCACTCACGAAATCCACGACCCGCCTTTTCAGATGTAAAGTGTGCTTCTGATAGTGGAACTGTACAGCATCCAGTATGCCCGCTAGACTGTAGATACGATCCGTATGCGACCCAGCAATTTGTATTCTGGTAGCGTTCTATCACAGTCTGAAGAGAATATGGCGACGCGAGCCAATCATCTCCATCTAGGACGCAAACAATATCTTCAGGATCACATCCTGCTGCATCTAGACAGCGAAATAGATTTGCACCCTTGCCTACACGCTGCTTATTTCGTACGATCACTAATCTAGTAGGCTCTTTCTTTTGCCACTCATCTAAAAATTCAGTAGTATAGGGATCTGGACTTGCATCATCAACCAGCGTTGCCTGAAAGGGTATTGTACAAGTTTGCTCGAAAACGGAATTCAAGCATTTCTGTAGATATTGAATTGTGTTATAATGCGTAATAAAAAGATGAATTTTTGGAGCGCGTTCAAATAGGCGTTGTTCAGGTGAACGGATAATACCATAAAGAGTATCTAACACTTTATTATTGACCAAAGAGTCCATCTGGACAGTAGATTTAACAGAGGGTTTAGACCATTAAAGGACAAGTATGGATAGAAGTTAGAGAATGACCGATCGAGGTGTACTTTACGTTTTTTATCAATTTGAACAAGGTAAACAAATCAAGTCGTGGGACTATAAGGACTTGCCTTATGGCTGGTATTATAGTCGCCACGGCTATATACCTAATACGCTCAAGGTATCAAATCTCTTTGAAGAAACAAATCCAAAGGCGATTAATCGCCGATATGAAGTCCAATTCTATGGAGGTTCAAGACATAAAAGAGGGATGACAGCGTGGTTGCACGAACTCTTTTCGGATCTGAAAAAACAGGGAATCATAGCTGAGTATGTCATACGTGATTTTTACTGAGTCGGCTTACCCGGCACGCAGTTTGCGGTATTTCGCCTAAAGACAGAACACCACGGACAAGAAGAATATGTCAGTCGTTGCCAAGGCTACACCAAACTCGAATGGCAACCTTTTTGAGGTAAAAACTGTGCAATCAGGTGCTTTTCGCACGTTGATTGAGGCGCTGAAAGAGATTCTTACTGAGGCGAATCTGGAATTTGACAGCCAGGGCATCAAGATCGTAGCGGTTGATGAGACGCACACGGTGCTCGTCTATCTGAGACTTCACTCAGATCGGTTTGAGACGTACTACTGCCCTGTCAAGCACGTTCTCGGCGTGAATATGATCTACCTTTTCAAGCTCATTAAGACGATGGGCAATAATGACAGTCTGACTTTGTATCTGCCGGCGAATAATCCGAATAAGCTCGGTATTCGGATGGAGAACACGGAAAAGTCGCAGGTGACAAACTTCTTTCTGAAGTTGTTCGATACAGATGTCGAAGATATCAGTATTCCTAGTCTGAATTTCACGAGTATCATTCATATGCACAGTGCGGATTTCCAGAAGATCTGCCGCGATATGAATGTACTCGGTGAAAAGATGGAGATTACGAGCAGTGGCAGCAATCTGATCTTCAGATGTGTCGGCGACTTTGCAGAGCAGGAGACGATCATCGCAGATAATCAGGCATCAATGAAGGTTCAGACAAAGGGGACGACCAATGAGATTGTACAGGGAATCTTCCAGTTGAAGCACTTGGTTCTATTCACCAAGTGCACGACACTATGCCCGTCTATCGAGCTCTATCTGAAGAACGATTATCCATTGATCTTAAGATATATGGTTGCGAATCTAGGTGAGGTCAAGCTAGTGCTGGCGCCTATCAAGAACAAGAAGGAGTAGGTGTAAAAATTGATATTTGCGTATTTTATAAATACCACAACATCAAGATGAATTTTGAACCTATCGGGGTTGGTTTTCCTGCTCTACAACCTGTAGCACCAGTAATGCAAGTAGCAGTACAACCATCTCAGAATGACCAAGAGATCTATCAGCCAACTGTGGTTGGCCCGAATATTCCAACGACATTTTGTATCAGGAGTATGCGTTCAATGAATGGACAACTTGTTAACGGATTCTATTTACTGAATTCACAGGCAATTGAAGGCCAGACATCCTTTCGAATTACTCGGCTTCCAAATCGAAATCGCTTCTATCCTCTTCTTCGAGTGAATCTGAATGCAGAAGCAGCAAGTAATCATCGGGTTCACACAGTTAAGCTAAAAAAGCCTCGAGGTCAGACGGATCACGAGTGTCGTTGGAAGTATACAAGCGAGTGTCTACGGTATGAAAATGAGTTCTATCCTGTTCTAACAGTAACTCCTGCTGCCTTTCTGGATTCAGATATTATTAAGCACGAGTCATCCTGGGTACCTCTTCGCGAAGATGTAAATAAGCTCAGAGTTAAGATTGAAGTAAAGCCAATTGAAATTCCTACTCACGCAGTCCTTGCACTACTACGAGATGCAGCGATTCAAGGGTCTACGTGTCCCATAACAACAGAAGAGATTGATGTTTCCAACGGTGCGATCACATCTTGCTTTCATCTCTTTGAAAAGAATGCAATCGCTACTTGGCTAGCAAATGAAAAATCAAAGAAACAGTGTCCTGTGTGTAAGAAGGAGTGTCGATCCTTCACACTTTAGAGTGCCAACAAGTCAAAAAAATTGAACAGTGTACTTCCATTTTTTTGGCTACCGTTTACTTTGTACAGTCTAAGAAATGTCAATGCCCCAACTCTTCATTGTTGAAAAGTCGCAAGGTCTGTACCAACTCTTTTACACAAAAAAGATAAAGACTGATGTACTTAGATATTATAAGATCAGTCCTGCAGAACTCCACACAGTTCAAAGTATTAATCCTATACCCGCAACTTCAAAGATGCTTGAAAAGACACTAATCCGTTGGTGGGATGGAGATACGATTCTTGATGCCGCGTGGAGATTCGCCGACTTGAATGCAAGTATTCTTCGCCCCGATGGGCGTGTGTTTACTGCTCTTCCAATTCTGTGTTTTGAGAATCCTGAAAAGACTCTACCTTTCAAAAAGTTCTTTCAAAGGTCTTACTCTCCGATCAGTTGCCTTCTTCCTAAGCACGTGAAACAGTTAATTCTTAATGCTGCAATTCAAAACGGTGATACCTGTTCGATTAGTTTCGAGCCAATTACACTATCCTCTGTAGTATCCTCCTGTGGCCACGTCTTTGAGAAGGAGTCTATTGAAAAATGGCTTACAAATCCATTATCCAATCGTCTTTGTCCAATGTGTAAACAACCGTGTTGCATCTAAATCTACATACGCTTCTGTACGTGCGGAGTATAGAGTACCTCAGACTCACTGCAACGTGAATCTACGAAATTCAGACCTTCAATAGAATCGTATTTTTCAGCGTTGGCATTCCAAATCTTGAGAATATTAAAGGTTCCCTTCTTCGGGCTCATACTCACACCCATACACTGATTCTCAGGGTGCTTGAAAATTTCACCTGACATTGCGTGAAGGATCTGTGTAGTAAATACTTCCTTAACAATATCTGAAGGTACCTTCATACTGTAGCTGCCGCCACGGATATTCTGATGATTCTCCCACAGAGGCAAAATGTCTCCACGCATAAAAAAAGGAAGACCATTCTTGAAACGATTCTGACCTACTTCCTCAATAATAGTTAACACATCTTCATAAGTAGTGCAGGTATGCACTTTCTGAAACGTATCAAGAGTCCACTTTTCAGCATCCGCTTGGTGAAAATAGAGAGTCCAAGGACCTGTCGGTATAGGATCCAGTAACTTGACCGGCATTCTGTTCTAAAGAAGGTGGTTCGGCTATAAGCCTTCTAACAACGATCTCTCCAAGTTCATCTATCAAATCAACTTTTGTCGTTTCATTCACATATAAAAAGTAGGGCTTACCCGTATCAATACACCAAAGCGTAAATAGCTCAAGTGGGGTTGGCTCTTGAGGGCCTGAATACTTGACTTCACTGATCCAATCAGACAGATCGAGCGTACCCGTTTCAGGTAGCGTGATTGAGAGGCCTAGCCACGAACAGTTTTTTAAGAAGATAGAGGCCGTAGGCTCCTTTTGATGAATGAATCGTGCAGGACCAAGTGTTGCCGTCCATTTGTAGTGTTCTTCAGGGATTGAATCCAATGAAAAGCTTGATGAACTTATGGGCACTCTTGATTGTAGAACAAAGTAGTATTCAATCGGTGTCGTAGCTGTTCTGTAGATATTTGTTATTACCCTATATCCCTTATCTGAACCGTAGAGGATACGATTGTAAATCCAAGGGACCCAATTCAAAAGTAGGCCATACATTTTATCTACTTTCATAGATACCTGTATAGAAATATAGAATCCGCATTAGACCGACTAGCAGCAGGGCTTACAGCATTTTTTTACTGGAGGGGCTTTGCAGCTAGGAGGTGGTGTAGGTGTAGGTGTAGGTGTAGGTGTAGGTGTAGGTGTAGGCGGAGGTGTGATTGTAGTAACGAGTTCATTACATTGAGATCGATTATAGATGTCAATTTGATTGTTTTGTATTGTTTGAGCCGTATAAATTAGCCAGCTCGATAGACTAATAATGATAAAAATAGTTATAAAGAACCAGTTAACAACTTCTTTACCCATATGGCAGAGAGCAAAAAAGAATATAGATATTATAGATCCTAAACTAAAATGAATAAAAGATGCAGTATAGTTTTTATACGCTAATTCAAATCCTGTTAGTACAATTGTAAACGCAAATGATAAAAGTGCAGTGTGGCAAAGATGCATCTAGTTTAGGTAATTTTTTATGCCTTCCTTACAAGATTCTTTACAGGATCGTAAATACCGAGTAGCTCGCCAGGATCACCATCGGAATCTACTGCATAGACCTTGTGATCAGTACTCTTGAAATAGGAGCGACCCTTATAGGTCCACTCCTCAACGGCTTCCTCTTCTTCCTCAACCTCAACTTCAACCTCTTCCTCCTCGACCTCGACCTCCTCCTCAACCTCAACCTCCTCCTCAACCTCTTCCTCCTCATCATTAAATGTAGGAAGTGAAGCAGCAGTAGGCGCAACTACAGCTGCAGGGAGCACCACAGGAGGAAGTACCATAGAAGGAAGTACCACAGCAGATGCAGTGTGCTCGACCCTGATTGTGCGAAGATCCTGCGGCTGACTGTACTGCTGCAGATTGGGAATTGTCTGATCCATTGAGACGACAATTCCCTTATCCTTGCTTTCAGACTGCTTCTCGAGCAAGCTAACAATCTTTGACATCGTTCCATTCAGACGCTCGATCATTGACGCAAGCGCCGTAAACTGTGCATCCATTGATGACTGAATCGACTCAAGTGCATCCTGATCCCGCTGCTGAAGAATACCAGGATCAATCGATCGCGTAGTCTCAGACGGAGCGCTCTTTGCAATTACTTCCTCGCCGAACTTCAAGAGCATATTGTTCATTTCACTCTGTGCATTTCTCAGAGCGGAATACATTCTATAGTAGTTTCATTTGACCGGCAGCCACTCAATTTTTTGCCCGTACCTGTAAATTCATAACTGCATCCAATGTACTTTCCTTATCCTTCAGAGGCTTGGAGCGCTTCAAACGGAGCCCAGCTTCCATAGGCTTTGTGATTTCTAAGCCGGCGCCTGTAGCCGTTGTATTGCGCAGCGATGTCTCATAGAAGTCAATCGGCTTCGTATCAAGAGTTGCCAGAATACTGATCACTGGTGGTAGATGACTATCGATGCGAATCTGACGCTTCTCAATAATTGAACGAAACTGATCGTGCGTTAAAGCACCACCAAAGAAGCGTAGGCTCTCACGAGGAGGTGCAGGTTGAATTGGTTCAGACTGCTTATACATCCTGTGCATCAAAGCCTGACGCTCCCAGCGGACCTGTGGATCCACCTGCTCATTCAAAAGATAGGATAGAGAACAAGGAACTGTGCAGAAATTGCCATAGACCGTGTACACGCCATACTCCTCCTTTGTCGGCAGAACAACTGGGCGACCTTCAAATGTACCTGCACACCAAAAGCAGGCAGCACATACAGATTCTGGAAGTGTCTGTGTTTCATTTGCTACCTTGTACTCAATCATCATATCAAGAGTCTTGAAGGCCTTGATAGGCGCCTGCTCAACTACAGGTTCCTTGATTACAACTGAGGGCGTCTGGTTTGCAGAGTCCTGAATTGAGACTGATGTCTTGGCATCATCATCAAATGCAGCCAGATGTTCAACGCCGCTCTGAAAGAGATCATCCTCATTGGCGTCATAGGGCTGCGGAACAACAGGGGGACGTGGGTCATAGATTAAAGGCCCATCCTGGAATTGTACTTCTGATGTGCGGAATGGTAGGTGTGCAATGAGAGGCCTGCGCGGCTCGGGACTAAACGAGCCCTGAATATCTCCGTTTGCTGACACAGTTGCAACAACTGAAATTTGCTTGTTTTTAGGAACACGCTTAGCACCAGGAGTCTTCTTGACCTTTGCAGCTACAACAGGCTCAGGCTCGACCACAGGCTCAGGCTCGACCACAGGCTCGACCTCAACCACAGGCTCGACCTCAACCACAGGCTCGACAGCAGGAACAACCTCAGGAACAGATACACTAGCCTTCTTCGATTTAGCAGTCTTACTGGTAGCAGCCTTGGGCATTTCTAGAAGAAAATCAGTCGCTTCACGTTTAGGTTCAGAACAAATAAAAGCACTTAACGCAGACAAGTGAACAAGCATATAGATGACTTCGGAGATAGAAGAAAAATCCAGAGTTGAACGTTGTCTTGATGCAATGATACAAAATACTAGCTCATTTCAGCACTGTATTTTTGTAGGCCCTCCAGGCTGCGGTAAAACAACAGCTGCCTGGAACATTGTGAGTCAATTCTACAAGACACCTCTTGAACGTGTCGGCCGCGCACTCTTTCTTAATGCCAGCGACGAGAGAAGCCTCGAAGCCATTCGGTCCAAGGTCTATCCTTTTGCAGAATCTGCAGGTAGTGGTTTATTCGGCTATTCAGATAAACCAAAGGTAATCATTTTTGATGAGGTTGAAACATTAACTGAACCAGCTCAGCTTGCGCTCAGGCCATTGTTAGAAAAGCCCACTACAGAAATTTTAGTCTTTTTCCTATGTAATTCACTTTGTAAGATTCATCCGTCGTTAAGAACGCGCTTTTTTATTCTTCGATTTGATCCATTATCAGAAATTGTATTAAGAAAACGCCTATCAGTTGTAAAACCAGATACACTTTCTCCAGGTAAATTTGATGTAAGGCTACGTAGAAGTGATTTCAGATTCTTCTTACTGAATCCGAAAGATACACAAAAAGCAACAAAATGGCTCTGTAGTCTTATGACGCTTCATCCAAGCCAACGTAAAGCATTTTGGGAAGAGTGTTATAATGAAATGTCTCTACAAACATTTGGATGTCATATGCTTACTCTTTCACTCGTAACAAATACAGCATTTAACTTATGGAAAAAGTGGATTGAATTATGTGATCCGAATTTGTCTCCCTGGATAACAAAAGAGTCTGCAATTGATACAATGGAAAATATTTGGAGTGGCTTTATGAATGCCACGGTTCAAAAAATGAATGGCCAGCCAGCCTAAACCACGGTATAAAATGGCGTCTGAATTAACAATTTCACCTCTGCGAATTTCTACAATGGTGACTACGTGCCACGCAGGATGTGGAATCAACCTTCAGCGTCTATTTGATTCCTTTCCCATCTGGGCGATTCCATTCGGATATCCAGGAGAAGGGTTTCTAAAGATGGAATACGAGAAGAAGGTGATTGGCTCCTCTACGCGTGATATTCTGACAAAGCGCAAGGTGACAGAGAAGACATTCTTCAATCAGGCAACACTTGTAGTCCGAAAGAAGGTTTCTGAAGAGCGCGGGTGGAAAGAAGTGAATATCAAGCTCTTTGCAAATGGAGGCATTCAGATGACGGGTGTTCCTAGTACGGAGTTCAGTCAGGCAACCATTCAGTATGTTCTTGCCGAGATCAAGGCTAAGGATCCTCAGGTGTTTGCTGAAGGAGGATTGTCAGCAGGAATGACCAAGTATCGTGTACAGCTCATTAATAGCGACTATAGCATTAATCGCCAGATTTACCAGGAGAAGCTCCATAAGATTCTAAGCAACACTTACAATCTCTTCAGTAGCCACGAGAGCACAATCTATCAGGGTGTCAATACCAAGTACTACTATAACAAGAAGGGTGATATGCTGAGGCCAGGAATCTGCAATTGTAAGAGCAGCTGTACGGGTCAGGGATCCGGTGATGGTGATGGTCAATGCAAGCGTATTACGATTAGTCCATTTAGCAGTGGAAAGATTATCATCACCGGCGCGCGTGAAATGGATCAGATCAATGAGGCCTACGAGTTCTTTAATGAGATCCTACAGACGCACGAGAAGGAGATTCTGTTTGTCCCGCAAGCTACAACTGCCTAGCCAAGTTGCGGTTGCGTAATCTCTCTCCACTCGTTTTCCAAATGTACGGCAGACAATGTCAGCGCCTTCCGGACCTAATGCCTCTACGCCTTCAACTTCTACGGCAATCACGACTGGCGGATCGCAGGAGAGAATTCCTTCTACGGCTACACTCGTAAGTGCGGCCAAGCTCGCTATCCAGAAGGATATGCCGATCAATCTCGACTATTTTTTGGATTCAACTGACGGCAAGGCATTCCTCGGCGAGGATGCTGTCAGCAAGGAAAAGATGCTCGTGAAGAACTCCGAGGAGTACACGAGCCACATCCAGAAGATCTACAAGGCCGGCGATGACTTCATCATTATGACGGAGAACTCGATCTACATCGTCAGCGGCTCAGTTCAGAAGCGCAAGATCCAGGCATCTAGTCTGAAGGACGAGTAAGTAAAAATTTGAATGCCGTTTATACCTTGCAGCAGCTACAATGACTACTCTCGGTGTCCTCGGTGCTCGCAATGCGATTTCAAAGCAGATTTTGCAAGATGAGATTTTGAATCCCATCTTGGATGATCTTGATTCAAAGATTGAACGCATTCTATATCCATCGGAGCCGGTATCGAGCGCATATATCGAAAGCTGGGCTCTACGTCAGAAAATCCCTACAGAGGCTATTAAGCCTGATTGGGTTGGAAAGGGTCGTACAGCCGGATACCATCGGGATGCTCGAATTGAAAAGGAAAGCGGGGCGCTCCTTGTGTTTCAAGGACCAAAGAGTCAACGGTACAAGGAAATGGCTGAACGCATTGCGAAACGATCACCGGAAAAGAAGATCTATTTAGTCGCTCCTGATACCATCACGCCTGTGCTCCTAGAAGTTGAACAGACGCAGCGTTTTACAGTATCAGAGACTGAAGAAAAGGAAATTATGACAATTGAGAAGGCATTTGCAAGGCAGAATCAGGTATGCCTTATCCGGGATTAGACATCTAATGCCCTACTACAGAGCAAATACCAGAAAAAGAAGTGAACGGTTGAGATAAGAGTAGGAAAGGCTGTCAAAAGTAGTGTTAGACTTGAAGGATTTTTCGCTCCAAATCCATAGGCGACCATTCCAAGAATGCCAACTACGGCAAGAACTGCATTTACAATCGCAAATGCAAAAAACCAATTACAAATGTTGGAGTTTGAGATTTTCTTAGACCAGTCCGGTTCTGTTGTCATTTTTTACTATTAGATGCGTATCTTTTTTCACGCAATCAACTAGAATGGCTACTCGCAAGACAAACCGTAAGAACCGCAATCGCAGCAATCGTAAGAACCGCAAGGGAAGCCGCAAGAACCGCTGCATGTGGGGCGGCGATCCGGCGTCAGTTTCTGACACCAGTATGGCGATGTCCCAGAAGGATTCTTTCGCGCAGGGTGAGCAGTTTGCGGGCATCCACAGAGATCAGCACGGCGGTGCTGAGACTAATATGTCGCCTGCCCCGGTGATTGTCACCAATACGGCACCGGCGCAGACAGGTGGTGCTGGTATTCAGCTCGTTGGTGGCGGCCTTGGATCATATCCCGACAGCGTTGTTGCGAGCACGCTTCCCTCTGATCTGAATGCTGCCGCACGTATCGGCCCGCTCAACCAAGCCATTGCTGCTATCCAGGGTATGAAGGACCAGGCGGGTGGTCGTCGCCGCAGCAATCGCAACCGTAAGATGTATCGCAAGAATCGTAATAATCGCAAGACGAATCGCAAGAACCGTAGCAACCGTAGCAACCGTAATCGCAAGAACCGCAGCAATCGCAACCGCAGACAGATGGGCGGCGCTGAGCTCTTTATGGGTGCCCCTGTTGTCACGAATTCAGCGATGCTCCTGCCTCCCGGACTTGAGAAGCAGGCTCAGCTGAACTACGAGTGGTCTCTTGCGTCTGACCCTAGCTCCTTTGCCCCCAAGCAATAAGCTAAGAAAAAGACGCAACCCGAACCGTTTCAGAGGTCTTCGGCGCTTCGGGTAGTGCAGTAAACATCGACTTGAGTAAGAAATTCTGAGAGCGTAGCGTGGCTAGCTCTTCTTGTGTTGGCATAACACCAACTGTTATATTTGCATCTCCAAACTTGGGTGTTCCTCGTATCGGCATACCCAAGCCTGGTACCGTCGTAGTCCACATATTCTGCACTCCCGCAGGGATCTCAATAGGTACCCCAGAGGGAAATCCAGGATGTCCCTGTAAGAGTCTTACAGTTCCAAGAAGTGATTCTGTCAAAGAGATTACAATAGATGTCGTGAGCCGATTTCCCTCACGCTTCCACTTCTGAAGCAGATCCTCTTCATCAGCTTCACGAAGCATAACAACTACATCACCAGCCTCAGTATATCCAGAGTGATCTGAGCACATTCCTGCAAAAACAATCGTATTCCCTGACATCATTCCAGGCTCAATCTTAATTTCAAGTGTCTTCTCCTCAGGAATGAATCCACGGCCCGAACAGTCGCCGCACGAGCCACTCATCTGTTGACCCTTTCCTTGGCAGTGTCCGCAAGGTCCCTGATTAATCATCTGCATCGGACCCATCATCACAACCTGCCTTAGAATACCTGATCCACCACACGGATCACAGTTGCGCATAGAAGAAGCACCCGAACCCTTACATGTCTTACAGAATGATTGACGTCCCAGCTTAATGGTTAGTGAGCGACCATAGTAATAATCTGCTAAACGAAGAGGCACTTCTTGTGTCTTTCCAGGTGCTTTCCCTTCCTTCTTGCGATTTGGATTACCTCCAGGGCCACCCATACCTCCAGGCCCTCCCATTCCGCCACCCATACCTCCAAACATACCACCACCAAACATGTGCTGAATGAAATCTGGAACACCAAATCCACCATTATCACCGAATGGAGATCCACCGTGTCCGAAAGGATTCTCAGGCTGATCTGATGTTGACCCTGTCATATCATAATGTCTACGTTTACCTTCATCGCTTAGAATCTCATAGGCGCCACTTAATTCCTTAAACTTTTCAGGATCACCGCCCTTGTCAGGATGATGCTGTTTTGCTAAGTCTTTGTATGCTGATTTGATAGCAGGTGTGTCTGCATCTCTAGGAACACCAAGTACATCGTATGGATTCATTCCCACTTCTGAACTAATCAAGTGTAGTGTTTAGGCACACCACCTGAACGCGTAATGCCCATCTAAGATTTTCCTCAGTAAAACTCCAGATGTCTACCGAGACGAAGGCAATTAAAATTAATACTGAGCTATTCGGAATGGAATCAATCACAAAGCAACTAGAATCCTGTATTGAGAACCCTCCTCATATATTTCTTGTCGGTTTTCCTGGAACTGGAAAGTCCACGATTGCTCGTGATTTTTTGACTGCATACTTTACTCATCACAACGTCTCAAAGAAGGAACAAAAAGAGTATTGGGTGGAAATCTCAAGCCACCAAGATCGTGGAATTCACACGTTTCGTCAGATTCTAAATGATCACGTTCGCTGGACAGCACCGCGAAAGGGTGTCTATCGCTGGATTCTGATTGATGACTGTGATACACTACCAGCTATTAGTCAACAGGCACTTCGTCGCCCAATGGAAACATTTGATCATATAACACGATTCCTCTTTATCAGTCAAAATCAGGAGGCGCTAATTTCACCGTTGCAAAGTCGATGCCATATTATCTTAGTTGATTTAACAACAAGCTATGATACATTTGTTGAGATTCTAAGACGTGAAGGATTTCCAGATGGATCTTATACAAGCGAAGCCTATAATGAATTAAGTACAATCTCAATGTGTTCGATAATGAAATTTCAAAGTATTGTACGTATGCTCTTTGCTCTTAAAAAAGTAGAGGGTTGGGCTATTTTAGATGCAGATTACATTAGAAAATCTTTTGATCCTCATATCTGGACACAGATGCGAGATCTCTTTACAATGCTCACGAACTGCAAATGGGATGAGGCGCAGAAACAGATGTATAAGATTTGGGAACTAGGATATTCATTTGAGGACATTCTATTTGAATTGGAACACTCTGTAGTCATAATGAATATTATAGACCATCGTGCTTGGTATAATATTCAGCAATTCTTGATTCAGAGTTGGATTTATCATAGCCAGTCAAGATCATCTATTTTAGATCTTATGGCTGCGTGTGATGAAGTTAAGCCTTGGTCAGTTAGACCTTTACAGTAACAATATATGCAGGAAGTTGTTTTATATTCTCTCGTGCGGCCGCAGCAAGTCGATGAGCGCCATCTAACAGTATGTGCAAGTTGCCTTTTTGGGCAATCCATATAGGTTCAGTTGTTCCTGTTTCTCGTAGTTTACGACGATGAAACTCTACAGAATCAAGATCGGCTTGACCTCTCTGTCTATCTTTAGTAGGATAAGGTACACTTGATAGCCGTACTGATCGAAAGTTATCTAGAAAATTATTGCTATACTCGAGTGGAAATAATACTCGTTTCGCTTTCTTATGTGCATTTATTGCTTGTTGTTTTGTATTAAAAAGTCCTAATGCTATCGATGTTTGAATCGAATCAATAGATTCATTCATTCTATTGTAGACAAGGTATTCTCGTCTAAAAACAATTTATTCTTCAAGGTAAAGGGATGAGCAAGTTGTTCCGTGAAATCCCAGCATATGACGTAGTTGTGCTAATGCTTACAGAATTAGGCTTCACCGGTCTGCAGGACTCGAAGCCCTTTGCGATGGAGGAGCTCAAGCTAGAGACACTTGATAAGTGGGCACCGATGCTAGAACCGTACTACTTGCCGTGCAAGGCCAAGAGGTATTTTAATTCGTTAGATGGTCGCCGAGTCATAACGATTATAAAGCACGTCTTGCCGCATCACGGCTTCAAGCTGCAGAGTTATGAGCGGAATTATATGGGGAGGAAGCGCACGGTGTATCAAATACATCCTGCGACACCTCGTACAGTGGCAATGGATCAAGATATTTGTGTCATGTTTTTGTAAAAAACAGTCCTGTGGTTATGTTTTTGTAAAAAGTTAAACGCCTGCGAGATTGAATAGATCACGGATCACCAGATCACTCTCCTTAATCTGATCTTCAGACATCCGTAAGAACCAGCCAAAGACGCGGCGATCCCTTAACTCAGGCCACGGTAGCGGCACATACTGCGACGTAGGATACACTTCAAACGGCCAATCACCATCCTGACCTGCAGCAAGAATATCTTCAATTTGTATGCGACGTCCTGCTGCACCTTTGCGACTGACTTCTACATTCGGCCGCACTTCTATGTCAGGATAGAGTGCTGTTACCGCAAGGAACTCCCATTTATGGTCATTCCTTGCTGTATCGCCACCTCCAGAGGCGCTGAGGCGCTGTCTAGATTTGGCTTCCCATCCGGCCCATAAGGGATTATTGGGAGAAGGAGCCCAGGCTACCTGAAAGTTCGGAACAGCTGTTCCGGCTGTTCCGGCAAAGGATTCATCTGGATCCGTTCCGAAGAATACTGGCTTCTGAGGTAAGTGGCCAAAGGGTGCCAGACAGATTGTTGCAGGAGCAACCCAGAGACCGCCATATTTGGATAACAGAGCTGCCCGAATCCAGCACAAGTCAGCCGGTTCAAGAGTGACGAGTGGATTCTGGTATTTTGCAGGCAACTTATCCCAGCCACCTAACTTATCTGCAAGACCTGTCAAGCCATCCACGACTTCAATGCGGTACTGAGATTTGTTGTGTTTGACAATGCTCTCGTAGCACAAGTTCAAAAATGGCAAGTTGAGGGCACGGCTTGACCGGGAACCAAAATCGTTATACTTCCTTGCGTTCGGAATGGAAGTATCGTAGAAAACCCAAAGAATGGGTTTCTCCATATCCCGATCGAACAGATTCTTCGCCTCGAAAGGATTCTTGCTCACGACACTCGTTCCTACGATAGCTCCGATGCCAAGTATTGCACCTCCGATACACAAGATTGTAAGTGGCATCATCCAATCTTTCATATCGTCTCTCTTCTGACTATTGATTTGTTATTACATAGCGCTGTAAACGCTGAAAGTGGTCCGTTATCCTTTGGTCTTCATCTACAATTCGCCTGGCCTGTTGCTGTTGACGAAATTGCTGTTGCCGTTCACCTTCTGCGACAGCAGCCATCTCAGCATCATTTAGCGGAACAACCGTTCCTTTACGTTCCGTACGGGCAGCCTCAAGGCTCTTGGCTGAAACTTGGACACCGGCCACCTGATGACTGAACATCGATTCACTTGTATAGGCCTTCTTAAGATCAGTAAACTTGAGGCCATTGAGATTTGCTGCCGTAAAGTCATCTGGTTTTTCCCTACCGAGTTCAATCCCCATTGTTGGAGCCATCATAAGAGCTTGAGGTTGCATAACTGAAAGTTGCTGGTTCCCGGTTGCAGTTCTGGATCTGACTTCAGATTCAAAGGCAGAATTGAAAACGTCCCGGTTGAACTTTCCTGAAAACTTGTTTTGCTTTCCGGAAGTTTCGGCCGCTTCGTTTTTCAGCCAGTCTCCGTATCCGTCTCCATCCGGATCGGGTAACCGGGTTTCTTCAAAAACTTTGTTGAAGGTTTCCATATTCAGATTTTTCGGATTGAGTTTGACCGGGTCGGCCATTTTCCACGTGTCGGACTTTTGCTCGCGAGAGGAAGTCAGACTGGCGGGAGACTCGGCGGAGACATTGACCGATTCAGTACGACCACCACGAACACGCCGGAGAATCTCACCGAGATAGGCGTAAGCGCGGGTCACTCGGTCAAAGGCTTCTTCAGATCCTCCCTTGTCGGGGTGAGCCCTTAGGGATGACTTCTTATAGGCCTCCTTGAGTTGCGCTTCATCAAGAGCGACCTCTTCAGAGAGCCCTAGGATGGAGAGGCATTGGCTGAAGAAGGAGATGGCTTGACCGTGCTGGCTTGGGTCTCCATTACGATGGATGAGTCGGGATTCGGCAGGCTGCTGGGGTCCTCTCCCGCCAGTTGATGGTAGCAATCGCTGCTGTTGTGCTGTTGGTTGAGGCACACCTTGCGCTGATCGCTCTCCCGGGAGGAAGGCGGGATCTCCACGACGGACTGCAGCCATGTAAGTAAGAATTGGCCCATAGATTCCAGCGTATTTAGCACTTGAGACATATTCCTGTCCTTGAAGAAGAGTTTCTAACATTTGAACTCTCGTTGCAGGAGACTGCAAGCCACAGACGTTTCTATAGATGCGAATATGAGCTTCTGGAATCGGTGCTGATATCTGGTTTCCCATCCTTTCTATATCCTGTCATTCATTCGGGACATCTCATAACGCAGTCTCTCAGGAGTAAGCATAGGAATCATTGGCTCACATTCCCAGCCAAAACGCTTGCCGAATGTCTCTAGATGGAAGGATTCGGGCCAATACTGCGGCAGCCGTTGAGGCACTGATCGAAAGGGTGTCTTTAACAGAAGATTCCAGCTCAGTAAAGGCAGCACAAGTGCGAGTTGTTCTTTCGGTTGAAGGGCCTCACGTGGAACCCATTGAATCTGATTGAAAACATAATAGTCCTTAAGATCTGACCACGTTGGTGGATAGCCTGCAGCATAGACGTATTCTTGGTCAACAGGTCGTCCCAGATAATAATCAAAGATCCACTGAAATCCATTCCAGTACTGAGCAGCCCAGTATTTACGGATTTCTACAGATGACTCGCCAAATCCAATTCGATAGTACTGACGCTTCCAGTCCGGCTGTAGACGACCGGTTTGACTTACGATCATTGGGTTTTCAGCCGCTTCCTTCAGTGGCAAATTATCCGCATCGTCTTCGCCTAGCGGAGATTTCATTTTACGGTCAATCATCTTTGTGATAAGCCGCTCCTCTTGCTGGGCCATCCAACACGCAAATTGGTAGAGGCCATCTTTATTTAGCGACGCAGATCCCTTAGAATCAAAAGAAACAAGATGGATCTGACGCTTCCACAGAGTTCGAAGGCAGTCGAGTAGTACAGCGTGCCCGTCATCTCGCATTCGCAGAGAGAGGCCGGTAGGAAGAAAGTCATTGCCGCAGAATGACATTCCAAAGATATAGTCGTACAGTTCTTGGCGAGTCCAGATCTGACCGTTCTGCAAACTTTGGAGTAGAATTGGAATCTGAAGAAAGCAGAGTTCAACTTGGTTGCTTTCGGGAATTCTGACGAGTTTACCAAAGGCCATCGCTTCACGCATCAGATAGACTGGCGACCCGGGGCCTAGATGTTCTCCGGCTAGGATTGACAGAAGAATCAGATCTGCATCGAGGCCGTAGACCAGAACGGGTCCACTCAGAGTAGTCTGCTGCCGAATCCAATTGAGGACCTTGTGTTCACCTTCGCCGGGCTCATAGACATCACTAATCTGCCAGTTGTGCTTGGCTCCGACAGCTCGTAAAGAATTGCCCATTGCGGTCATAAACTCCGTACCGGGTGTTATGGCATTTGTATCCCAGCTTTGACTTTTACCAAGGGATGCAGACTTGAATCGACGAAATCGCTGTTGCTTGATCTTTGCATAGGGGACTACTCCATCGAGTGCAACAAACATCTTTAGCGGAGCTCCAGCAGCTCTCCAGATAAACGTCAGGTAAGCGCAAACTTCATCTTGAAGCTTACGCTCCCAGGTAAGACGACCTTCTTCTGTGTAGGCAATCACCTCCATCGCAGGCTCACGTAGCACGTGATAGATCATACAGTTCATATCAATAACGAGTGCAGCAGTACCGTGTGGCGTTTGTCTGGTGATTGCGTGCTTATACTTCGTTATGAGTGTCTTATAGTAAGAGGGTATGCCCATCGCTTTATAGATTTACTGTAGATAGGCCTTATGTCCGCAGATGTAAAAAGCACATTCTGGGAAACTACAGTAGTTCCTTTGCTCAAACAAGTGATCTTACCAGTTGGCGGTGAGACTATTCGTTTACTTCCGGATAGTGTAGTCTTGGGTACGGCTATTTTAGCCTTGGTGAGTCTGTCTCAACCATTTGGTGTTTTACTAATGACAATGGTGGAGACGATGATCATTCAACGTCTAGCAGCGGGGTTCATTGGAGGGATCACACCTATTCTTGGTGGAGCGGGTCAAAATCAGATGATCTGCCAACCTGGATTTGTTTTTGGTAATTCGCAGAGGATTTCGCTGTTAGAAACCATCGGTAAGGAATCGATGTTTCCGAGCCCTGTTATTTTCTTTATGGCGACGATTCTCAGCTATATGATGGCGTGTGTACAAGAGTTCAGTCGTGAGATTACTACACTTGGTTCGGACCTACAGGGTCGTACAATTGCAGCAAGTGTTCTCAGTATTGGCTTACTCATTGGAATCTTAGCATTCCGCTATTCGTACCAGTGCGAGGGCTTTGGAACGCTGTTTGTATCGATGTTGTTTGGTGCATTACTAGGCTATGCACTTGTGCAGCAGAACAAGTCAATCTTTGGCCGATCTGCAGTAAATATCTTGAATTTGCCGATGATCACGGCGGCAAGTCAGTCGGCGCCGATGTATGTCTGCGCCCCGTCATAAATATCAAAAGGTCCATCGTGGCAAGTCAAGGCTTTTGATTTGACACGTCGATGGACAGAGTAAATATAGATACCTTCCAACATTACTTGAATAGGTAACAAGTACTGTGGGAATTGTTTGTAGAACTGAAAGTTCAGCCATAAAACGATAGAATTCTTTTTCTTTTTTCGCTTGATCTTGCTCATTAAACTTACTTTGTACGTGGCCTGAACTGTCTTCATCCATACAAGCCCAGGTCCACGTAGAAGGACAGGCCTCTTTGAGCTGAGTTAAGAACTCGGTATTATCCGTCATAACGAAGATTTTTGGATTTGCTATACCACAGCTTAGCAGTGCAGCTCTATAGGTTTCAACCGAAATAGACTGCATTTCACCCTGGCTTATTTTATCACCACTCCGAATGTGAAGGCCAATATCAAAGGTAGCTGTGGAAATCTCTACAGGGATTTCGGCTGTAATTCGCTCATGAGCAGTGGGTAAAAGCATAAAGAATCGCTTTGCTGCAGTCTTGAAGTCGTCATTTGATAGTACAGATAACGTTGAGTGAATATGTTTATGTTCAAGGATCTTTGTTCCTTTTGGAAGCTCAGATACGTAGTGTAGACCTACCCTAGGTTGAAATAGGCTCTGAAATATAGGAAATGTCTCGCTAACACAGTTTGGATGATCAAGAACATACAGTTGACTATCCTTCTTGCGACAAAAGAGATAGGAAAAAAACAGTTGATTCAGATTTGAGCAGATTCCACCAGTAGTCGGTTTGAACCCATAGATGATCTTTGATTTTATACTGGCTGAACTTGCCCACGAACTCATTGACTGATAGATCAGATTGTTTTTTAGATACTCTACAATAGATGTCCCTGGTATCAGCCGGTACACTTATGGGTGGAACACGAGAATATTTATACAGAGGAGTACAGCAACTTCCAATTGTCTTAGCTGCAACCTCATTGCTTTTTAGCACAACTACGGGTTCCATTGCTCACGTCAATCTGTCGGTAGGTCTAGTTGCCTTGATGCCAATTTATACTTTTTTAATGCAAAAGGTACTTGGACAGGTCTTTACTTGGGTTGCACCAACAGGTCGTTTCGGATGGACCAAATCTACATCGGATGTCTGTAGAATTGTACCTCCCGAAGGCCCTAAACTTACATTTTACAGACCAAACGAAGGAGAAGCAGAATCTGTTCCGAGTTATTGGTTAATGAGTGTAGTTTTTTTCATTGGCTACTGCATCTCAAATGCAATCGATATCTTTTCATCGCCGGCTGAAAATGACGCTGATCCGAATAATAAGCAACGACGTATGTATCAGGCAGTCTTTTTAATAACATCTATCTGTTTATTATCTGCACTTGTTCTTGGTGCCCGCTTTTATTACATGTCAGGATGTGAAGGAAGAGGTGCATTAGGGTATACTGGAAGTCTGATTGGGGCGATTGGAGCTGCGTCCATCGGCTACGGAATGTACGACTTTTCAAGAAAGTGTGGTGCTAGAACTTCAGATTTATTCGGTGTCTTATCTCAGATTCTGCCGAATTCAGCGACGGCATCTAACCCAGTTGTCTGTACAACTGGCTAAGTCAGAAGTCGTACAATTGTATCTAGATGACGCCACGTTAGCTTCCAGTATTCAGCTCGGAATGCTCCGACAGCTAGGCCTCGTTGAAAGAGATCTTTTAAAACTGTAGCTTTTGCACGTAAATCAACTGATTGATAGATGCCAGGTAAGTCTTCTATGGTCAATGGTGATACAATTGATTTGAATCCATTTACATTTTCGTGCAGATCATAGACCCATTGTCGCATTGCTTCTTGTAGGAGACCACCTGATTTCTTAATCCAGGTATCTACAGGTCGTTTCTTGAGCCATTCTTTATAGTGGCCTTGACACATTGGACACGGAAGCAATTCATCAAGATGTTTGAGTGCATACTGTAAACTGATTCGTTCATCCTCTTCCATAATCTTGATTGTTTGAAATCCGACACGTTCTGCGATTCCGTGTAAAAGTTCCCAGGTACTTGGACCCCATTCAGCTGGAGAAACCATCTAACTGCTCAAAAAAATGAAATCTAGGCAATTAAACGAATGAGCAACCCAAATGTCCGAACACTCTGACCTCGCATATCCAATTCCAAAATTATTATGGGAAAGTCTCGATGCTGTTCTCTTCTCAAAGGGTATTCAACTAGCTCGAGACATTGCTGCAGAATTAAATGTCCCTGTACAACCCCTTTTACAGACATTAAAAATCCAGGAAAAAACAAAGTTTGTATTATTGCCTGATGAAGAAACAACCAAGTACCAGTGTCAGGCATTAAATCAGTACGGAAAAACGTGGCTTCGATGCAGATGTCCAGTTCTTGGATGCGCCCCGCGTCTATGCAGTAGCCATTGTTCAGAAAAGTATTTGAAAACCCCTTGCTTAGACAACTGTGTTGAAGTTCAACGTGTTATCGTTAATGAGGAGACCTATTTACGAAAGGCGAATGACCTTTACAGTCTTGAAGGGGTCTACTGCGGCTACATTCAAAATTCATCAGCGGTCCTCTTTGAAATTGAGTAAGGTCTAAACATTTTTTACAGATCTTAACTAAATGGATGAGCCAGTTTTTCACATTGGTCGGAGCCCAAAGGTGAATAAATATGCAAAAAAAACTAAGAAGCAAATAAAAAAGAATGTCAAAAAACAAAAAAAGAGTCGACTGTCTTCTGTCATTCAGTCTAGACGCTTGAAAAGAGTTGGAAATCTTACTGTAAGTAAATTTATTCCGTATCACGGTCGTCGAATGCACATGCCAGATGGATATAATGCTGATAAAGAAGTTCGCAGTAAAGTGAATCGTGTTCTTTCACAATCTATTTTTAAATTGATTGAAACATCTATTGATTTAGAAAAGATAGATCATCAAATATATTCATTTGAATGCTTTTCATCTATCTGGAAAGGTCCTCGATGTGTACAGTTATATATTGCGAATGCAAGAAAAAATGATATCTTTACTTGGATTCGAGCTCGTGAATTCTTAGAGAAGCTACCATTACTCTTTGGTAAGATAAATCGATTTATTCGTCATTGGCGACTGAAGCGGTGCATACGGAATGTTAAGAATACAGAGGATATTGCTACAATGGAAGTTCCTACACAACCTGTTTACATCATTGATTATAGTAATCGTTGCTCTTATGTTTTTCAAGCATTGACAATTAAAAAGGCAATGGAACGGCGTCTATTACAGTCTGAGTGGATGTTTGTAGATGCAGCAGATCCAGTAAATCCTTACACAAATAAGACATTATCTCCTTGTCAGTTATTTTCAGTGTTAAATCAACTTGAAAAATATGGACATTTTTCTTGGATTCTCGATCGCTTTCGAGCAATGCAATTTAGTATAACAAACTTTACAGTGCAGTATCACCAAATTCTAAAGATAGAAGCGATTAAGAACCATTTTCATTTTGAGAAGGGAACTGCAAGTGAAACCGTTATTGATTTTTTTACTTCATATGCCGAAGATATAGACTATCCATCTGATCGTAGATCTCGTCTAATTCGGATGATTCGGTTTGAGCCAAATCATTCCTTAACAAAACAGTGGTACTCACTTGCGAGAGAATATTACATATCAGAACAACTACACGATCCCACCCGAATGCTTACAATAACTTATTGTATAACAGCTCTTCTTCAAAAATCGTATGCTATGACGGTCTAAACATTTTTACTATTCATACACAGAACTATGGGAATTGAGCAGTCAACTCTAAAGGCGAGTACAGTGAGGCCAATTGTTCGCCCTGACAGTCTAACTCCCTTGCCTTCGTTTGCGTTAGATTCAGCAAAGTTTACAGATGGCTCAATCGGCTTCTTGGTGACACGTGTGGATTTGGCAAAAAATGTGACCACACAGCCGATCGGACTCAAACTGTGTTTGAAGCCGAATGAGACTACCTATATTTTTGTAGGAATTGATGATACCATTCTGACCTTTTTTATTGATATGACAACGAAAAAGGTCTTTTGTAAGGTGGAAAGTCCAGGGCTATCTAGTCCTCTTCTTCGTCCGTGTGTGACGACATATGAGCGTCTTGAGGAGGCAAAGATTGATGTTTTACAATCTCTATATCAGGTTGCACCTCTTTCGTAGCCTCAATAAATTCTTTATGAACGGGCTTTAATGGAAACTCTAACTTGCAGAGTGTAGGCAATGTATCGTATAGACTAATATCAATTGCAAGATCATCATCCTCTTTAAACACAAGCGGCTCCCAAAAGCTCAGTGTTTTGGTATTTCGTAGAATACTAGAACATAGATACTGCCGTTTTGCAACAAGTTCACTTTTACCGAGCCCTCGGCCGTGAGATTTTTCGCGATCTGCAATTGACCACTCATCTGGAATATCACCAGGATAGATGAAATATGTATCATAAAATCCTTCCTTATGATTGCTGGAAGCCCAGGAGAATCCGTCTTCAAGTTCCAAGACATACTCCTTCATAATTTCCTTCCAATACGGTGATTCCCAAAGAGTTGCTTCTAGATTTTCCATAATGTCTTCTTCAGTCGAGGCTTGAGTGGATAACGAGCTTCGCTGGCAGACGTAGGTGATAGCCTCAGGTCGGACAGCAAAGATTCGCTGACTTCTTAATGTATCATTTTCATTCCATAGCTGCATAAGACGAACTGTTTCTAACTGCAGTCCGAATGAATTGTGATCTAATGGAATTTGTGTTGGTGTCCAGCGTTTCTCATTAAGACAGGCAACACAGAACGCGGCAGCCCGTCGTTGAATAGGGTCGCCGTACTTGAGTTCAGATAGCAGTGCGACTGCATCTCTCTTACTTTGGATTCCTGTAGACTCGACAAACTGCTTAACTAGAATCCACTGATCCTCTGGCAACATAGATCGTGCAAAGATCCACGCCTCAAGTAGCTTTCCTCTCTGCAAGCAATCATTGATTGCTTCTGTCTCATTATGATAGGTTGCTGAATGAGGGAAAGTTGGAACCCAACCAGTCGGAGTTTTCAAGCCCCGGACTAGAAGCTGAACGAGTGTTGAATCAAGAGATTTTTCCTGAGACCAAGCCATTATTAAATGGATGAACTTATCACGTTCAAGTTCACCGGTTTTCTGGATTTCGTAGAGTGGAACCAGAAGCTTCCAAGACGGAATACCGTAGAGATCAAACCAAAGACCAAAGAGCATTTCTAGGCTTTCGGACAAGACATCACTATCATAGAGTTCAAGGGCCCAAAAGAGTGTTTCTTTGTAGTTGTGTTTTGTCAGTGCGTTGCGCAGTGAGGCAAGTACCTCTTGGACTCGGTATAAATGAAGTGTAAGATGTTTGTCCATACTGTGCTTACTCGCGAAAATCAGTAGAAAGGTTTCATTTTTATTGGTAGTACTATATCAAATGACAGATGATGCACACGAGATTATACCGGGTTTATGGCTAGGTAATAAAGTCGCAGCCTCCAATAACCGTTGGCTAAATGAACAAGGTATCACGGTTGTATTTAATTGTACAAAAGACCTTCCATTTTCACCGAATATCAAGAAGCAGTATCGTCTTCCTGTAGATGATAATTTGAAACCGGAAGAAATTCGCAATATGACACTCTGGTCTCACGAGGCTGTTTATAAATTGCTCACGGAATACAATAAGAATCAAAAAATCTTAGTGCATTGCGCTGCTGGGATGCAACGGTCGGCGACGCTTGTAGGTATGTTTTTGATCGCGACAAAAGGAATGACGTGGCAGCAGGTGATTAATTATGTACAGAGTATTCGCCCGATTGCATTTAGGGATCAACCAAATTTCAAAGATAGTTTAATTGCTTTTTATCAATCGTATCAGAGAGAGATTTTACCGCATATATCGGAGCCTATCTAGATGCAGTTATGGTAATCTGCTGACAGACTGGGCTTGTGATCCCATCATCAGGATACCCAAAAGGATTACATAGTAATCGGATAATTCCAGCGCCCGTTAGGGCCGAGTAAGGATAGTCTATACTATGATGTTGATGAACGTGTCCAAAAATCCAAGTATGAAGAGGAGGACGAAACATATATTCGAGACTTTGCGCATAGTCATATTCAGTTAACTTGCCTAGAAAGTTTTCTTGAAGTACTTGCTTCGTAGGAGGATAGTGAGTAACGACTAAACAAGGCTCTTTAGATCTGGAGAGAGTTTGTTCAATGTATTCACGATCCTTACGGCCTTCTTCGCTGATCAGATTTGCCCAGTCCGTATTTCTTGGTGCTGTAGTCCAGCCGGTTGCACCGATAATTCGGACACCATCAATTACTTCAGATTGCCGATATAGAAAATGAAAATTGGGCCACTTCTCTTCAAGTGTTTGAAACCAAGCAAGTACAGAGGCAGGTGTTTTTTTGCTGTTTGGTTCCCTCTGATAAAATTCGTGATTTCCCGGAACATAAATAACATTTTTGTATCGTCGTACTGTCATATCAAGAATACGATACAACGTAGGCTCATCGGGATCACCAATATCACCGGCAAGAATTAAGGTTGGGGCTAGCGCAGGAAAAAGTGTCATTGCTTGCTTCGTGTCATATTTCCACATATTCATATGGGTATCACTAATAAACTCTGCTTGGAAGGGCCTTGTGGCTGAAGGCATCTAGTTTTAGAGTAGTTTCCTTTTGTCTAAACCAGATAGAATGATCGTGATCCTCCTTTTTATCGTACTCTTTTTTCTGCTGCTGGAGATCGAAACTTTGCACTGGAATCTGATTGAAAGTCAGAACGATATTCGGAGATTAAGTAATCGTATCTATGAACAGCAGGGAGCGATTCGAGTGCTTACACTGCAGAAGAAGGAAGAAAAACCGAAAATAAGAACACTCTGGGTTTCCACAAACAGAGATAGCTCAGAGCGTGAAGTACACGTTGAAGAGGAACCTCAAGTTGAAGAAGAGGAGCAGGAAGAGCAAGAAGATGAAGTTGAGATTGAGGAAGATTAGATGAATGGACCTTAGTCGGGCGATGATGATGCAAGCTTCCTTTTAAAACGAAAGTTTGGAAATGATATCGTAGGTAGTGTAAAGCTCCATTTAGCTTTTGGCTTGGGTATCTTATCAAGATATGTAATAATATAGTCTTTTACGACAGTTGCAAGTATCTGTTCAGGGTAAAATGTCAGCGCATACTCTCCATCAACGTAGAGATGAAAGGCAGGTAGTCGTTCAATCATTTCTCTGTCTTCTTCAATTCCATCACTAAACGATTCGAGTTTGAATGATATATGGTGATCTCTACAGTAAAGTCGAGCCTCATCAAATTGTTCTTCACGAACGGGTTTTGACCAATGATAGACACCAGTAATCATAAGTTTATGTGCGTATCTCTTGAGAAGTACATGGTAATTTGAACTTTCCACGTAACTCTCAATAAATGGATTGGTTGTCATTTTGTTACTTCAACAGTTGCTTCTAGTGCGTTTCATTTTTTACATTGATAGTATAGAAATGTCAGCAGCTCGTAAGACAGTAAGGGCACCGGCTCATCCCAGAATTGAAATGAAGAATGGTGCCCCTGTTCCTTGCAGAGAGTGGTGCCACGGTGGTATGCTGGGTGTTCCTACACCGGCGAATCCGCCCAAGTATCCTGAGGAAGGATGTATGGGCCACAAGGTTGGGGGTCCTTGTATGGTGAGAAGGATGGTCGTCAGATTTAT
>Ga0209400_1000038_pt1 | contig 119325 bp, 100 predicted proteins | sample M_130807_EF_Meta_FD_187313 | JGI IMG/M metagenome (GOLD analysis project Ga0209400, IMG submission 187313) | Freshwater microbial communities from Lake Montjoie, Canada to study carbon cycling - M_130807_EF_MetaG (SPAdes) (version 2) | ecosystem: Environmental > Aquatic > Freshwater > Lake...
CAACTCGGCACTCAAAGTTTGTTTGTGCAATCAAGTTGAGTGACATCATTACGCCTATTGCCGCAATGAGCCCTTTTTTGATCATGTTTTTCATATAGTGTAGTTTTTAATTTATATAGTTATTCTAAATATGTGTTTATTCAAATTTATTGGTTTTTTCAAATAAAAAAAATAAACAAGTTGTATTTTTTAATTCACAACTTGAAAACAATTACAAATTGAGAGAATATTTATATTTAAATGAATACCTGCATGTTAACTTTAAGTTAAATTGCATGAAATTTCAGTTAAATCAAATTAATTTAAAACATGAACCAATTATTCAAAAATACCATAAAACTGATTGTATTGATGTTTCTTTTATCGTTTTATACAAACGCGCAGGAAATCATTCCAGCACCCAAAATCAAAATTCTACAAGATGGATATTTTGTACCTATGACTCAAATTCACTTGAAAAATGAATGTACTGGAAAAGAATTCAATAAAATTATCGATGATTTTATTTTCACATTCAATCACAAAACTGCAATTCAAATAAATAAAAAGCGATTTGGGAATGCTGAAATTGAAATATCATATGCTCCAGATAAAATAGAGGAAGAAGCCTATGTTTTATCAATAAATAAGAAGCAAATTAAAATTGAAATTGCTCATGCAAGGGGTTTGTTTTACGCTTTCCAAACCTTAAATCAATTGTTACCTCCAACAAGAACGAATACAAAAATAAGAATTCCATGTATGCGAATTGAAGATAGACCCAAATTTAGCTGGAGAGGAATGCATTTAGATGTGAGCAGGCACTTTTTCTCTGTAGAAAGTATCAAGAAATACCTTGACTTGTTAGCAGCATACAAAATGAACAAGTTTCATTGGCATTTGGTTGACGACCAAGGATGGAGAATTGAAATTAAAAAATACCCCCTACTCACTCAAACTGGTGCTTGGAGAGCCAATAAAAATAATTTTTGGTGGAATGATAGGCCGCAGGCAGACAGCACCGATTCTGCAGATTACGGCGGTTATTACACGCAAGAACAAATAAAAGAAATCATTCAATATGCAGCATCTAAACAAATTGAAGTCATTCCTGAAATTGAAATGCCCGGACATGTGGCCAGTGCTGTAGCTTCTTATCCTTTTTTAAGCTGCAAACAAAATGCGCAATTTCAAATGACAGGAGGCAATTACACCCAAATCTCTTCTAACTATTGTGCAGGAAATGATCAAGTTTTTGATTTTTTAACTGGTATTTTGGAAGAGGTATTCGCACTTTTTCCTTCAACATATGTTCATATTGGTGGCGATGAAGTTGACAAAACCAATTGGAAAAACTGCATCAAGTGTCAATCTAGAATGAAAGTAGAGAAACTAAAAAATGAGGATGAATTGCAAAGCTATTTTATTAAAAGAATTGGTGCTTTTGTTGAAAGCAAACACAAGAAAATGATTGGTTGGGATGAAATTTTAGAGGGAGGATTGGCCGATGGTGCCATTGTGATGAGTTGGCGTGGAGAAAATGGAGGAATTGAGGCTGCAAAAATGAAACATGAAGTGATTATGACACCCGGAAGCCCCTGCTATTTTGACCACTACCAAGGCAATGCAGCTTATGAACCAAAAGCTTTCAATGGTTTCAATACCCTAAAAAATGTGTACGACTACCAACCCATCCCTGCCCAATTGAATGACTCCTTGAGCCATTATGTTTTAGGTGCTCAAGGCAATGTATGGACGGAGTATATTACAAGTGAAAAACAATTAGAATACATGATTTTACCTAGAATGTTAGCACTTTCAGAAGTACTTTGGACCGCAGATTCTTCAAAAAATTGGGTCAATTTTTACAATAGAATACAAAGCCACTTGCAAAGATTCGATTTGATGGGAATCAATTATGCACCCATCAATACCAAAATTAAATTTGAAACTTTTTATAAAGACAGTGCTTTGTTTGTAAACATGAGCAGCGATTATCCCGATGCACAAATCTACTTTAGCAAAGACAATTCAATGCCTGGATTACAAAACCAAGTTTTTGAACAAGCCATAAAAATAGACTCATCCGTTCAAATTCAAGCCATCTTATACAGAGACAAGCATCCCTTAAGCCCGGTTGCCTCAAGCCAAGCATTTGTTATTCACAAAGCCATTGGTGGCAAAGTCATTTACAATCAACCCATCAGTAAAAATTACAAGGCTGAGGGAGAATCAAGTTTGATCAATGGCATTAGAGGCCCTTTGGAAACCAAAAGAAATTGGCAAGGAATGATGAAAGAAAACCTTGATATTACTTTGGAACTCCCTCAATTGACATCAATTACTAAATTGAGTTTAGGCTGTTTGAATTTTTACAGAGCTTGGGTGTTTTTACCTGATTCAGTTATCTATTCAGTATCTACAGATGGAATACATTTTGAAAAACTTGGCACTGTCAATAGCAAATATGCTTCTGGCGCTGAAGGCCTTTTTACCTCTGATTTTAGTTTAAACTTAAACAAAGTAACAAAAGCCAAATACATTAAAATTGAAGCCATCAACAGAAAAGTTTGTCCAAAAGGGCATCCTGGTGAAGGACAAGGTTCTTGGATATTTGTAGATGAAATAATTGTTGAATAGCAAAGGACTCCTTAATATTGATTCAATGAAAAATATTTTTTTAGGTTTTGGGATAGTCCTTTTGAGCTTGTTCAATTCTGAAGCTTATGCCCAAGAAATTGCCATTATTCCTTATCCACAACAGATCAAATTAAATGAGGGTTATTTCAAGCTGAGTAATCAAACCCAAATTCAATTAGCAAAACCTGAACTAAAAAACGAAGCTGATTTATTGGCTGAAGGAATTTCAGATTTAACAGCGCTAAAACTGACAACATCAATTAGAAAAAATACCAATCAAAGTTCACAAATAATCACATTAGAAATAGACCCAAAAATCAAGCAAAACGAAGCGTATAGCCTATTGATTCAATCAAATAAAATTAGCATCAAAGGCAGCAATAAAAAGGGTGTTTTTTATGGTATTCAAAGCTTGTTGCAAATTATTTCAAGTGCAAACAATAACAATCAAATTCAATGTTTGGGCATAGAAAATGATTTCCCACAATTTCAATGGAGAGGCATGCATTTAGATTGTGCAAGACATTTCTTTAAACCCGATTTTATCAAAAAATACATTGATATTTTGGCTGCTTATAAATTCAATTATTTTCATTGGCACTTAACTGATGACCAAGGTTGGAGAATAGAAATTTTAAGATATCCAAAACTCACTCAAGTTGGCGCTTACAGGGCAGGCACCATGAAAGGCCATTATGACGAACAACAATATGACAGCATTCCTTATGGCGGCTATTATACCCAAAATGAGATTAGAGAAATTGTAGCATATGCAAAAAACAGGCATGTAGAAATAGTTCCTGAGATTGATATGCCTGGACATGCAAGAGCAGCAATAGCAGCCTATCCAGAACTTTCATGTACAGGAAAACAAACAACTGTGGGGATGAAATGGGGCATTGAAAAAGAGGTGCTCTGCCCTACCGATTTTACCTTTCAGTTTATAGATAATTTGTTTGCAGAATTGTCTCAATTGTTCCCAAGTAAATACCTTCATATAGGTGGAGATGAGGTGCTAAAAGAGGAATGGGAAGCCTCTGAATATTGTAAACAAATCATGCTCAGCGAAAAAATAAATGACCCTGTAGAATTACAAGCTTATTTCATGAATAACATTGAAAAAATTGCAAACAAATACCATAAAACTGCAATTGGTTGGGATGAAATTCTGGAAAAAAACAAGGATTCAAAAGCAGTAATCATGAGTTGGAGAGGCATGGAAGCAGGGATTGAAGCTGCAAAACAAAAACATTTTGTGGTGATGACGCCCTTAGATTTTTGTTATTTTGACCATTACCAAGGCCCAAAAGAGAATGAGCCATTGGCCATTGGTGGCTTGACTACCATTGAACAAGTGTATGGATTCAAACCCATTCCTGATAACAGTTCAGATGAAATCATACCCTATATTTTAGGCGCTCAGGGAAATGTTTGGACCGAATACATGAAGACACCAGAACAGGTGGAATACATGGCAGTTCCAAGACTTTGCGCATTGGCTGAAGTAGTTTGGACAGGACAATCAAGAGGTGATTTTGTTCATTTTCAGAAGCGTTTACAAAAGCATCAAAATTTGCTAGATTCAAAACATATTCATTTTTCAAAAACAGGATTCGACAGTGGAACAGAAAAAAAATAACAGAAAAGCATTTATTCAAAGTACAGGATTGGCTTTGATGGCAGGCATTAGCAAACCTTTACACGCATTCAATTTGCAAGAAATCAATACAAATTCTGCCAGTAGCAAAAAACCAATTCAACCTGTTGTACTTTCAACATGGAATTTTGGATTGAAAGCAAATGAAGGCGCATGGCAGGTATTGATGGCCGATGGAAAATCGATTGATGCTGTTGAAGCAGGTGTGAAAATTACTGAAGCAGATCCATCAGAGAGAAGTGTGGGTTATGGCGGCAGGCCGGATAGAGATGGAAAAGTAAGTTTAGATGCTTGTATCATGGACCATGAATTCAATATTGGGTCTGTGGCTGCTTTAGAGCATATCAAACACCCAATCAGTGTTGCCAGAGCGGTGATGGAAAAAACACCCCATGTGATGTTGGTGGGTGAAGGAGCCTTTCAATTTGCACTTTCACAAGGTTTTCCAAAAGAAAACTTACTCATTGAAGCCTCTAAGAAAGAATATGAGGAATGGCTCATTAAATCGGAATACAAACCCAAAGTTAACATCGAAAACCACGATACCATTGGCCTTTTGGCTTTAGATATACATGGCAATTTATCGGGGGCATGTACTACCAGTGGCATGGCTTATAAAATGCACGGAAGGGTTGGCGACTCCCCTATTATTGGTGCGGGTTTATATGTTGACAATGAAATAGGTGCTGCAACAGCAACAGGGCATGGAGAAGAAGTGATTAGAATGGCTGGAGCCCATTTGGTAGTGGAATTGATGCGCTTGGGCAATTCGCCCGAAATGGCTTGTAAAAAGGCCGTTGAACGAATCATGCATATCTGCAAAATCAGAAACAAAAACTTAAAAGATATTCAAGTTGGATTTATTGCATTGAATAAAAAAGGAGAATATGGTTCCTATTGTATTCAAAGTGGTTTTGAATATGCTGTCTATAACCAGGAAGGCAATCAATTGAAAAAACCGGGCAATGCCATTTAATCAAACAACCTATGATTGCTCAACTTGAATTGGCCATATTTGGTATAGAGAATTTCAGCCTAGTTCATCAATTAGACATTAGACGAATAGAACTTTGTAGCAATAGAAAAGCAGATGGATTGACACCTGATGCCGACTGCTTTAGGGTGTATAGGTCTATTCAAGACTTGGACATCAGGGTGATGATCAGAGCCAAAGCAGGTGATTTCACTTGTAATGATGCTGAATTTGAGCAAATGAAAAATGATTTGTTGTCATTTAAAAAAATGGGTGCCAATGGTTTTGTATTTGGTATTTTACACCCCGATAAAACTTTAGACTTAGCCAGAAATGAGGAATTGGTAAAACTAGCCTATCCCCTGCCTTGTACTTTTCACAAAGCTTTCGACCAAGTACAAAATGCTGAGTTGGCATTGGAACAGTGTATTGCTATTGGCTTTAAAAATATACTTAGTTCTGGATTAGAAGCCAATGTTTTAAAGGGAATTCAAACTTTAAAGAGATTGATTCAACTGGCAAATAATCGCATTCAATTCATACCTGGTGGTGGCATTCGAGCGCAAAATTTACATGAAATTGATTCTGTTTTGAGGAGTTCCGTTTACCATACTGCAGCCATTACAGACAATGGAAACAAAGCCGATGAATTGGAGTTAAAAGCTATTCTAAATTTGTTGAACTGATGCGTAAATTACTCTTTATTTTATGTTTATCATGCCTTCAAATTTTCGGCCAAGCGCAAAGCATCAAAAGCTTGAATGGCTTGATGTGGAAAGGAAGAACGATGGCTGGATATTTTCCAATGAATACCTCCATCCCTTTCAATGTTCACTCGAATTTATACCAACAACACTATATTTCAGACCCTTATTTAGGAAACCAAGAGCAAAACTTACAATGGATTTCAGACAGTATTTGGGTGTATGAAACTACTTTTAATTTGAGCGATGAATTTCTAAAAAATGAAAATATTGATTTATTTTTAGACCAAGTAGATACCTATTGCAAGGTTTACCTCAATGAACATTTTATTGGTTTGTGTAAGAACCAATTTATGCCTTGGAATTTCAGTTGTAAAAAATGGCTAAAAGTGGGCAAAAACCATATTCAACTGGTATTTGAACCCCATACGCTTTACAAACAAACCCAACAAAATCAAAGCTATGCTTCCGCTTTTGAACCCTATGCATTTCATAGAAAAGCGGCCTATCAATTTGGTTGGGATTGGGGACCTAAATTTATCTGTTTTGGCATTGGCAATTGTGAGTTACGTGCTACACAAAATTTCAAACTTGATGATGTTCAACAAAGCCAAAAATTCAATGCTGATAGTTCGGTTGATTTGTCTATCCATGTCTTTTATCAACTCAATAAAAAGGACAAGATACAATTTGAAATCAGCTGCCTTTCTGACAGCAATCTGAGCCTTTCTGAAGGACCACTTACTGCAATTGATGCTTACCATTTCAAACAAGAATTGAAAGTACACATCATAAAGCCTAAGCTTTGGTGGACAGCCAATTTAGGTACTCCCTATTTGTATAAATTCAATGTCAAAGCAAGAGAAAAACAGCTTGTCGCATTCGAAGAAAACATAGCAATAGGAATCAGAGAACTAGTACTTGTCCAAGCACTCGATCCAGATAAAACAGGCAAATCTTTTTATTTTAAATTGAATGGAATTCCCGTTTTTATGAAAGGTGCAAACCTGGTCCCTCCTTCTAGTTTCATGAACAATTTACCTGCAAATCATTATGCTAAATTGACAGACGAATGCCTTGAACTCAATATGAATATGCTTAGAATTTGGGGTGGTGGAATGTATTTACCAGATACCTTTTACAAACTCTGTGACCAAAAAGGATTGCTTGTTTGGCAAGATTTGATGTTTGCCGGTTCTATGTATCCAGAAGATTCAAATTGGCTTGCATCAGTGAAAGAAGAAGTAATTTACCAAAGCAAAAGACTACAAATACATCCAAGCTTGGCTTTGTTTTGTGGCAACAATGAAATAAGTGAAGCTTGGTACAATTGGGGATGGCAAAAGCAATACCATTTAAGCGAACAAGATTCAATCAAAAGTATCAAGTATTACCAATGGGTTTTTGAAAAACAAATCCCCGAATGGATTTCAGGCATTACCAATACAATTTACTGGCCTTCTTCTCCTGCTTATGGATGGGGAAGAGCGCAAAGTTACAAGGAAGGCGATTCACATTATTGGGGCGTTTGGTGGGGAGAAGCACCGTTTAGCAGTTACCTTTCGCATACAGGCAGATTTGTGAGTGAATATGGATTTCAAGGCATGCCCGATTTGGCAATTATAAACAAATACATGGGCAGCAATGCACAAAACATAGACTCCCTGTCGCTTAAAAATCACCAAAAACACAAACGAGGTTTTGAGTTGATTCAAAACTACATGCATATGCATTTCAAAGTCCCTGCAAAATTTGATGAATACGTTTATACCTCTCAATTACTGCAAGCAAAAGCATTCGAAATTGCCATTGCTGCACACCGAAACAAACAACCCTATTGCATGGGCAGTTTGCTATGGCAATTGAACGATTGTTGGCCTGTAACTTCTTGGAGTATTCTTGATTTTCAAAACAACCGAAAGGCAGCATTTTATCAAGTTCAAAAAAGTTTCGAGCCATTGTTGATGAGCTTTACACAATCAAATGACAGCCTTGAATTGTTTATTTTAAACGATGGCTTATTTGAAGAAAAAGCGAATATCAAATTACGATTGATTGATTTCAAAGGGCAAATTTATTATGAATTCAAGGATTCAATTCGAATAAAAAACAAGCAGGTTCAAGTGGCATTTAAGACCCCACTTATTGACTTACTTAAAAACAAAAAAGACAGCATTTCTCTTGTATTAGAAGCCGTTTACACCAGTGCGACAACTTGTAAACAAGCCCTACATTATTTCTGTGAGTCTAAAAATTTAGCCCTTCAAAACGACCAAATTGACCTTAAAATAATTGATGATACGACCCTAGAAATCAGGAGCAAAACTTTACAAAAAAATGTTTGGATTTATCATCCCGAAAAGAGCCTCAACTTCTCTGATAATTTTTTTGACTTATTGCCCAATCAATCCAGAAAAATAAAATTGGAAGCTGGTGGATTAAAAGCGCTGACATTACAAAAAATGAGCTTGAACCAAATTCAAGAGTAAATTATATGATTTTAGTCTTGTCTTGGTACTTTTGATGCACAAATACATAGCTTTGAATCATGAAACAAGTAGTTGTTGTACTTTTACTTTTTTTAACTTTTGCATGTGGCAAAAAGAAAGAAAGCATTGTTGTTGAAAATGGAAGTATTACCGAAGCAGTTTATGCATCAGGCAAAATCAAGGCAATTGCTCAATACACCGCTTGTTTACCTGTAAGTGGCATCATCAAAAAAGTATATGTACAAGAAGGGGATTTGGTAAAAAAAGGAGATGCAATTTTGAGCTTGGACCATGAAGCACAAAAAGTAAATTTAGCCAACGCACGCTCCAATGCTGATTATGCCATGCTCAAAGCCAATGCTGGTAAATTAGAAGAAGCAAAAGCATTGGTAGATTTTACATTCAATAAGTTTAAGCTTGATTCTTTGAATTATTTGAGACAACTCAATTTGTACCAAAACCAAATTGGTTCACAGCTTGATTTAGAACAAAAACAACTCAATTACAAAAACGCTATCAGCGCTTATATCAGTGCCCATACCCGTTATTTAGACTTGAAAAGACAATTGGCCTTGAATGCCAAAATAACTGAAGGTGGTTTAGAAATTAGCAAACAACAAACCCAAGATTTTACTTTATACAGCGATGTGGATGGCCGTGTTTATGAAATACTAAAAAAAGCGGGTGAATTGAGTCAACCCCAAATGCCTCTGGCTGTGATTGGTTCAGACCATTCATTTCTATTAGAATTACAGGTTGATGAATACGATGTTACCAAAATTGCATTGGGGCAGCAAGTCATGGTTAAATTAGACAGTTACAAGGGTAAAGTTTTTGAAGCCAAGGTAAGTAAAATCATACCCATCATGAATGAGCGCACCAAGTCGTTTACTGTTGAAGCCCTATTTACCAATGCCCCTCCTGTTTTGTATCCGAATTTGAGTTTTGAAGCCAATATTGTCATTCAAACCAAACAGAATACATTGTTGATTCCAAGAAATTATTTGGTCAATGACAGCTTTGTTGTAAAAGAGAATGGAGAGAAAACAGCTGTAAAAACTGGGTTGATGGATTACCAAAAAGTTGAAATACTGAAGGGTGTTTCAGCAAATGAAACATTGCAGAAACCCTAAGTATGAATTTTAAACTGCTATACAGTGTTTCATTGGCCTTGCTCTTGGCAAGATGGAAACAAACATTGGTGGCTGCCATTGGGGTTACTTTTAGCATCACCATGTTTATAACCTTGTTGAGCTTTATGTCGGGCTTGAACGATATGTTAGATGGTTTGATTATCAACAGAACCCCTCATATTCGTTTGTACAATGAACTCAAAGCAAGCGAACACCAAGCCATCAATGATGCAGATGCATTTAAAAGTAGCCATGGATTTATTCATTCCGTAAAACCCAAAAGCGACCGCAAAGGTTTGTACAATGCAGGGGCCATCATTTCCTATTTAAAAACCGATGCCAGGGTTCTAGGCATCGCCCCTAAAATATCAACCCAGGTATTTTATACGGTTGGTTCGATTGATTTGGCTGGTGCAATCAATGGCATTGAAGTAGAAGCCGAGAACAAATTGTTCTTCTTTCAAGATTATGTGGTAAGAGGAAATATCTACGATTTAAAAAACACCCCAAACAGTATTATTTTAGGGAAAGGCGCTGCTGAAAAAATGTTGGTTCAAATTGGCGATATGATTCAAATCACCAACAACAAAGGCGAAATCTTTCCGCTAAAAGTGGTTGGATTCTTTCAATCGGGTTTATCGGATATTGACAAAGTTCAAAGTTATTGTTCAATGGAAACTACCCAGAAAATATTGGGGGAATCTGGAAGCTTTATGACCGATATTCAAATAAAATTGAACCATATAGAAGATGCCCCTGCGGTAGCCAAGTATTACCAAGACTTATTTAGTTGTGAAGCCATTGATATACAAACTGCCAATTCGCAATTTGAAACTGGCAGCACGGTCAGAACCCTTATTTCTTATGTGGTTGGCATTACCCTATTGGTGGTTGCGGGGTTTGGGATTTACAATATCCTGAACATGATGATTTATGAAAAAATGGACACCATTGCCATTTTAAAAGCGACAGGATTTTCGGGCAATGATGTGAACGCTGTTTTTATTTCTATTGCATTGAGTATTGGAATTTTTGGCGGTTTAATGGGCCTGCTTTTTGGATTTGGCTTGTCTCATTTGATTGATCTCATTCCATTCAATACAGCAGCCTTGCCTACCATCAAAACCTACCCTATCAATTACAATCCTAAATTTTATGTCATTTCAATTGTGTTCTCCATTGTTACTACCTATTTCGCTGGATTTTTACCAGCCAGAAAAGCAAGTAAAATAGACCCAGTTGTGATCATCAGGGGGAAATAACATGAGTAAAGCAATTTTAGAAGCCAATTCCATTCAAAAGTTTTTTCATGACCCCACTACAGTTGAGGTGTTGAAACAAATCTCCTTCTCCATTCATGCAGGAGAATTTGTATCTATTATTGGAAAATCAGGATGTGGCAAATCTACCCTCTTGTATATTTTATCGACCATGGACACCGATTACAATGGCGAATTACGCATCAATGGTGAAAACATGCGGAACAAAAAAGAACATGAGTTGGCAGAAATACGCAATGAGTTAATTGGTTTTGTATTTCAATTCCACTATTTATTGAATGAGTTCAGCGTATTGAAAAATGTGATGCTTCCTGGCTTGAAACTAGGCAAATACAGCGAAGAAGAAGTAGAATTCAGGGCCATGCAGAAATTAAAAATATTGGGTATTGACAACGAAGCTTTGAAAAAACCGAACCAATTATCGGGCGGGCAAAAACAAAGGGTTGCCATTGCCCGTGCCTTGATTAATGACCCCATTATTTTGATGGGTGATGAACCTACAGGGAATTTAGACAAAAAGAACACCGATATAGTTTTTGATATTTTCAAGGAGCTAAGTTCAGAGTACAAACAATCCTTGCTCATTGTTACACACGACAATGAATTTGCTAAACAAACTAGCCGAATCATTGAAATGTCGGATGGTAAAATCATCTCTGATCAATAGTTTACAAGCCTCCTTTGCCTCTGTATAATTTCAAAGGCCCATCTAATTTTAATTTTAAAACAGTCATATAAGGGTCTTGCGAAGCAGAAGGAATATCAAAATAAACCAAACCTGGCACCTGACTCCAAGCTATTTTACCCACCACTTTCGCTGTTATATTTTCATGATTACCCAGAACTTCAGCTGAAACAATTTTGTTTTGTAAACCCTTTACATAACAGGCTGTAGCATGGGAATTGGCAACAAATAAATACAAGGTTTGACTGTCTTTAGACAATGTACTTGGCCCATAAAAATGCCCAGCAGGCAAACCTGCAATGGTTGAAAATATAGCCTCTTCGTGCTTTTTGTTCCAAGCACCCAATTCTTTTAGAAGATGAACCTGTTCTTTTGGAATACTGCCATCGGCTTTGGGGCCAATATCTAAAAGCAAATTGCCGCCCATACCTATGCAATCGGCAAAAATGCTGATGATTTCGTAGGGAGTTTTGAAATTGGTATCAATGAAACGGAATCCCCAATTGTCATTCGTGGTTAAACAAAGCTCCCAATTGTTTTGCAATGGCCTGCTCACAGGAAAATTTTGTTCAGGGGTATCGTAATCGCCAAATCCTTGTAAACGCCCATTGATGATGGCTTTAGGGTTATCGTCTAAAATCATTTTTCGAATGCCTGCTGCATCCCAGGTTTTGGCATCATGTTCCCAATCGCCATCAAACCAAAATAAATCTGGATGGTATTGTTTGATTAATTCTGTCAACTGCCCTTTGTAAAAGCCTTGAAAACCTTTCCATCTTGCCGAATCTTGTTCAACTTTGTACCTGCTGGAATCTTTGGTAAAACCAGTATAAGCGGGATGCGACCAATCTATCAAAGAATAATAAGCCCCAAACTTGATTTCTTTGGCTTTGAGTGCCTCATAAAATGGCGTCAATACATCTTTTGCCGCTGGCGATTTTTTAGGAATGCTCAATTGGTTTTGTTTGGTATTCCACAAAGCAACCCCATCGTGGTGTTTGGTGGTAATAACGGCATACTTTGCTCCTGATTCTGCAATTAAATTGGCCCATTCTGTAGGCTTGTAATTGGCAGCGGTAAAGCCTTTGATTTGGTTCATGTAATTGGTATATGGAACCCTTTTGTTGTAAAAGGCCCAAGACTCGCTGGTGCCATCTACCGCATAAATTCCCCAATGAATAAATATACCCAATTTGGCGTCTGAAAACCATTGCATTTTTGTTGGCTCTTGTGCATGTAATTGCAAGCTCAACAACATCAATATAGATACAATCCATTTTTGCATGGCTGAAAATACACAATAAATATGATTTTAATCCAATCAAGCGATTCAATTTCAAATTAGTTTGCGATTGCGGGTATTTATAGCAACATTTGTTAAAATTCTAATAAAATGGCTGAAACTCCTTGCCCAGTATGTGGTTCTGAATATCCTTATCCTTCAGGTTTGTTAATGATTTGTCCTGAATGTGCATATGAATGGAACCCTGAAGAAGTGCTTGAGGAAGAAGCCGACAACGATACTTTGGTCATCAAAGATTCGAATGGCACCATTTTAAAAGATGGCGATTCGGTAGTTGTCATCAAGGATTTGCCTGTCAAAGGTTTCTCAAAATCAATCAAAGTGGGTACCAAAGTAAACAATATCCGTTTAACTGATGGCGATCACAATATCGATTGCAAAATTGGTGAATTCGGCGCGATGTCGCTCAAAAGCGAATTTGTGAAAAAGGCTTAATTGCCCTTTTTATCTAAACTCCTATCTGTAAAAAATAAAGTACCTATTTTTGTTTAAATTAAAACAAGTTCAATTCAAATAGGTTATGGTAAATATGTGGATTCCCTTGCTATTCATTTATTTCAATGCATTTTGGGCTGATGTAAAATCAGATGCCATTCCCTGGAAATTGGTAAAGGATGAATCTGCCATACAAGTATATACTGCCACTGTTGAAAACGATGCCTTCAAACATATTTATGCAACGGCAGTATTGCCAACCTCTATCAACAGAGTTTTGGACATCATTAAAAATGTAAACCAATACAAAAACTGGGGCTATTACTGTCAAAAAAGCGAATTGTTGGTTGCCAAACCCAACGAAATCATTTTCTATTATGTTTCAAATGTACCATGGCCTTTGAGCAAAAGAGATTTGGTTTCACAGATGATCATTCATGAAATCAGCGCCAATGAAGTCATTATTCGCTCTCACCAATTAGACAATTATTTACCCCTTCAACACAATTTGGTTAGAATTCCACAATCAAATGCTGTTTGGCATTTGAAGACCATGCCCAATGGCTTTACCAGAGCCACCTATACCCTACAATTGAATCCTGGAGGCAATATTCCTGCTTGGATTGTGAATCCATTCATTGCCATTGGTCCTTTTACAACCTTGAAGAAATTACAAGAAATAGCGGCAGGTAAAAATTAAACCAGCGATACCATATTGCTCACCAAATTATAGGTAAACCAGCCATCAATATTAGAAAAGATTTGAGGTTTGGCACTGACGCCGTCTTTGAGTAAACCACATCCGTTTTCGAAAGGTTCTACAGTTATTAGTTTTGAATAAGGAATTTTGAAACTTTTTTGTTCAGATGAAAACCAAACATGCTTATTGGTAAATGCCAATATGCCAGTAGAAATATATTTGAGTTCATTGGTCAATACAGGGTTGCCCTTGAATGAACTGGTTCTGTAATACACCCCTTTGGCAATTCGAACACTTACACCTTGTGAGCTTCCCACATAGACTGTTTTATTGACCCTTTCATGGTAAGCCACATTTTTAAATATCCATAAAAACTCTTCTCCTTTTTGTAGCAAAAAGGGTGCGTTTCCTGCAAAATTTACTCTACTTTGGGGAATATCTCCACCCAATAAATCTCGCAACACCAATGATTTGATCACTTTGAGGATTGAATCTTGGGTATCTATTTTAGTGTCAAAATCATCAAATTGTGATTTGAATGTTCCAATTTTCTTTTCTTCTTCTTCACTGACTACCCCATCTTCTAAAATATGGGCAACTGCTTCATCAAATCCTTTGCCATACAAGGCATTCAACTCTTCTGCTTTGATATAATGTTCAGCTGCAATTTGCTGAATGGTTTGTTGCATGTTTTCAATGCCTTCTTTTTCTAAGATGAATTTTTCAACTTCGGAAATGATGCTTGTTTGACCCGCTATTTTTTTAGCTTCACATGCTTTGTGTTTGCTTCTGAACAAACCCGCTTTTTCGCCACAGTATTTACAAAGTCCCATGTTGTTGTTTTAGGTAGATGTACTCAAATTTAGGGAATGATTTTGTACTTACAATTAAATGCAGCTATTTGTTTTCATAATAACTTGCCAAAATTGGAATTGCTAAAATTTCTTGCAGTTTGATTTGTGTTTCAATGGTTAAATTTTCTTTTCCACTCACAATTTTACTGATTTGTTGTGGCGAAACTTCCATTGCCTCTGCAAGTCTTTTTTGCGTCCAATTGAGTTCAGCTAACCTGTTCAACACTTTCAATGCTATTTTTTGAGATTCTTGTAGCATGGCCCTGTTGAGGATATTTTGCTTGTTTTTTAATACTGAATTGGTTTGATCAGGTGAAACCAATTTCAAAAACTTTTCCTTGTTTTTCATTTTTCAAATATGATGAGTTCGTAAAAAGATAGGTCATCAATTACACCCTCTTGTAAAAGGTAATTTCTTGCATTTGCCAGTTTTAGCAATTCAATTGCGGTATCTGTATGAGATTGCATTTTTTGACTCATTTTAATTGCTCCACCAGTAATTAAATAGGTCTCTATATCTATTCTGATTGCGTAATAACGCAATTGGTTTTGTTTGATTTTGCCTTTCTGATAGCCCAATCCCATTTTAGATGAGCTTAAGTTTAAGGGTTCAAAAAAACCAACCAATTTTATGTTTTTTTCTACTATCTCATTAAAAACATCTTGAAATTGCGCTGCATCATTCAGAATTTTCTCAATGAATTGATCAATCTTTAAGACTTTGTTTCGCAAAGCAAAGTCATACAAATAGGCAATATTTGTCCAATTGTTCATGGCTAAATCAAAAGCATTAATCGGTTCATCTTGATAGTGAATTGCAAACAATTTATTTTCAAAAATAGAAACAATTTTCATAATATCAACCCATAGGTTTATTTTTTTAGCATTAAATTAAAATACTTGGTTCTATTCATTTAAAAATTTAGGATTTCCAAGCCTATCATTTTAAAGCACAAAACACCCAAAAGCATTGACAACAAAAGGTATCAATGAATGAATACATCAATAAATTAGAAATAAATTGTTGAATTGTGTTCGTTAAATTCCATTGTTAAAATGTCTTCCTACTATTGCTTAGCTTCAAAAAAAGACCTATTTCAATAAACAAATGCTAATTTTTTGACAAAAAAACTCCCTGCTTTTGAAGGGCAAGGAGTTTGGGAAAATAAATCTTTACTAAATTATACGGTTTTTAGTCTTTGATGCATCGGACTGAGAAGCCGAACGCCCTAAAGTGGCTGTATACGAAGGCATCGCCACTGCCGAAGTTCAGGTCCCATGTGTTGGTCCCATTCACTGTACTGCTCCAATAGTCGGCGACGCTACCCACATTGTCTAGGAATCCGTTAGCGTAGACACGGTAGCCAGACAAGGGCAGTTTTAAAGGGGAATTGAAAGCACCTATGCTGTTGTTTTGAGACCAACTAGTACGCTCAGCATCTAATTCCGCATTAGTAGGCATTCTATAGCCAGAAGGGCATGGGATGTAAGTTCCATTCACTCCCTGCCATAAATTCGTATTGTGAGGGCTGCGCCAATCATAAGGGCTATTGGGTGCCAAAATAAAATTGGCATGGTTGGGTTGGTCTGTTGTACTTAAAATATTAGTTATCCCTGAATTCCTACACTGATGCCCATCAGCTCCTCTTCCCCATTGGTAAAGATCACCATAAGCTAAGGTATCTGTTGAACTAGTGGCAGCTCTTGATGCACCCAAATTTCTATCCATCCAGGTTCTACCTGTGATGGGATTGGTGACATCAACTACTTTGGTAGCAAAGCCATTGCAGAATATAGTGCCGGGTCTGTACAAGCTGCTGGTTGGACATGGCACATCTGATGATACCCCATTGCAAACATACTCTGCCCATTTGCAAGTACACAATTGGTCTTTGCAGAAATACCGTTGGGCTTGGTCGGTTTGGGTGTTTGTGGTATCTGTTCCACCAAATAAATAGACCAAACCGTTTGCTGTTTTGGCTTCAATATTGGTTTTGTTGGTGTTTTGGGTATTGCTCTCAGCATACCATGCATTGCTTGTAAAGTCAAATACATACACCTTGTTTGAGTTAGTATTACTAGATTGCTTTCCGCCAAATACAAAAAATTTGTTGTCGTAGTAGGTAACTCCAACTTGGCTTAATGCTACTGGTAAATCAGGCATGGCTGTCCAAGTATTGTTTGTTGGGTTGAAAACTTCTACGCTGCTTATAGGATGGCTATTGTTATCTGTTCCTCCAATTTTATACAACTTGTTGTTATAAGCTACCAACCTGCTTTGAGTTGTGTTTATAGTTGGATTGGGAAGTGCTGTATAACTATTTGTTTGTGGGTTGTATTGGGTGAAGGTATTTTGGTTATTGTTAGTACCTAAGATGTATATTTTATTATTGCTACTGGCTGCATACACACTGCTAGTTGAAGTAATAATTTGGTTGGCTTGGTTCTGCCAAGTATTGGTAGCGATATCATAAGCTTGTGTAGTACCATTGGTATTGAAGCAATACACTTTGCCATTGGCTTCTGCTACGCCGCATTCTATACAGGGTGTTGGTTTGTTTGCAATGGCAGTATATTTTCTGTCATTTACATTGTACTTATACGCATTGCTAGTATTGTTTTGGTTGAACAAATAAATGTTTGAGTAGTAGGTTGTGGCTCTTACATTGGTTTGTGCTGGTAAATTAACTGTTGAAACAAGGGTATCGTTTGAACAGATATTGGCGGCGGCTAAAGCCGCCGCCAAACTCCTATACGTCACACGAATAGTTTGGTTACTGGTTACATTGTTAAAGGTATAAGAACTAGCCGTTGGTACTTGAACGCCGTTTACAATCACACTATCAATCCAATAACCTGAGTTAGGAGTAAAAGTAATGGTTTGTGAACCTCCTGGTGAAACAGAAACGGTTCCAGATGGGAAGGTATTGCCATTGCCGTCAGTTTGAGTCAATACATTGTACACCTGTTTGAATGTGACCCTGATGCTTTGGTTGCTGCTGATATTCCTAAATGTATAAGAATTGGCAGTGGCTACTTTTTGTCCATTGACAATGACACTGTCTGTTGCATAACCCGCATTCGGGCTAAAGGTATAAGTCACAGAATCACCAGTGTTTACTTGCACGATGCCTGTAGGGTTGATACTTCCATTGTTTCCAGCTATGGCTGTAATGCTATATCCATCATTGGGTTGTTGGAAACCTTGGGTGATGATGTTATTGCTACTACTCAAAGTGGCAATAAACACCTGTCCAATGGAATAATTGACCTCGATATTGTTGTCTGAATAAGATCCACCAGCGCTGACAATGGCATCTCTTGAGATGCGCTGCGCATTGGCTTGAACTGATAACAAAAGAATCAGTAGAAATGTAAATATGTTTTTCATTGGGTATATTTTTTAAGGGATGATATTGTATTCTAAAATTGAAATGGCGTAGTTGTATTTGGAGTATTCTCCACAACCAATTAATATATTGTTATCTAAGCTAAATTGAATTTGATCTCCAGCTTTAAGCCACATTGGAAGATTTTGATCGGATGTTAAATTTGTACTATTACTTGGTTGTACATTTTGACGATGATGGAAATCTGACAATTTAGTTCCATTTAAATTAAAAAGTGGTCCACTTGGTGAAGTGGTATTTCCACTGTCATAATTTGGATTTCCGGTAACAACGCTCCTGTATTCAATCTTCCAAACTTTTCCAGCTGGAACCGTCCATGTAGTCGAAGCTTGACCACAATTGATGGTACCACTATAAGTCAAAACCTGATTGAATTGCAAATTTCCTTGCGCAAAGTTTTTCAAGTTGAATAATACAAATGCGATAACTAGTATTTTTTTCATGTTATTGGTATTATGGGACAATATTGTATTCGATTATACTAATTGAATAGTTTCCATTTACAGTACAACCATTTCCATTTGGACAAGTACCTGAGATATTGAATTTAATTACATCATTTGCTTTAAGCCAAATAGGCGAATTATCAATTGCGATGGCTGAATAATTATACGCATTAGTTCGTTCATAAAAGTCTGTAATAGTATTCCCATTTATCAAAAAATTTAACCAACCATTTGGAGTTCTTGTCTTATTTTCAATTTTCCATACTTTATTTACAGGTACTACCCATTGAGGTCCATCTGCCGAATTCCCCCCCCATGGACCTGTAGAAACCGTAAGTGAACCAGAATAAGTCAAAACTTGGTTAAACTGTAAATTACCTTGTGCAAAGCTTTGCAGGGCAAAGAATATAAAAAGTATGCTGAGTAGTTTTTTCATGTGAATGGTATTAAGGGACGATATTGAATTCGACAATAGAAATCAAGTAATCATAAGAGGTATTTGTAAACTGATTACTGGATGGACAATTGTTTGATGGGTCAGAATGTTTTCCAAACCCAAAATAAATTGTATCTCCTGATTTTAAAAATAATTCGTTTAATGCATTATTTGAAGATACAATTGTCCATGTTGAATTTATATACACTCCATAACCAAAAGAAGTCCAAATATTGTAACCTGAACAACCTCCAGTTCTTGAATCAGAACAATATTTTATTTTCCAAACTTTTCCAGTTGGAACAGTGTAAGTTGGAGACAATTGAGAGCCGGTTATGGTGCCATTGTATGTCAAAACTTTATTGAACTGCAAATTGCCTTGAGCAAACGTTTGCAAGGCAAAGCATATAAATAAAATCGTAAATAATTTTTTCATGTTATTTGAATTAGGGTATGATATTGAATTCGATGGCGGAGATTAAATAGCCACTTCCCTGACCAATTGTAATATTCTGACCAGCATTTAACCAAAAGGGAAGTGAAGAAACATATGGTATATATGAATTAAAATAATCATATGTAGGAGGACATAGAGAACATTGACTGTATGGTCCAGTACTTTGATTAGAACTGCCATTTGGTGCAGCAAAATACTCAACATTCCCAATTGATCCTACAAATACATTACTTGGATCATAATAACAAAAAGCTTGTCCTTGCGAAAAATCGCATCTTTTTAATGGTATTTTAAAATTAGTTTTAGCACTATTTGCAATACCTGTTATCTTCAACACCTTCCCAGCTGGAACTGTATAGGTATCTCCGTTTTTGATATTGATGACTTGGTTGAACTGCAAATTCCCCTGCGCCATGCATTGCAGGGCAAAAAATAGCAAAAAGATACTGAGTAGTTTTTTCATGGATACGCAATTAAAAACCATCAGACAAATAAATCATTGTATTGGAATTGGAACCTTTGGTATTGGTGCCTCCCGAAAACAAAGAATAAGGCACGCTCATCAATTGTTGTACGCCAATGATTGTAAAGTTGTTGCCAGTAGCTGTGGTGTCAATTTCTACTTGTAAAAATTTGGCATTGGTTCCCCAGTTTATGCCAGCTAAGGTGCCTGTTATTGAAGTTCCCAAACCTACATTCAGGTTCATCATGCCCAAGGCATTGGTGATTGTACTATGTGTTTCTTTGTACACCACTGTGCCATTGGCAACACTGTCTATGATACTGAAACGAACACGAATGGGTAAATTGCCTTGTACAATTCCTGCTGCATTTCTTACAGCCGCTTGGTAAGCAAAACCCTGTGGGGCTTGTGCAAATACTGATTTTAAAATACCAGTTAAAAAGAGTAAAATGAATAGTTTCTTCATATAATTTATTTTTTATTTCTAATATACAATCATTAAAATACCCGCATTTGTTCGGTACATTTCTCCAGGTTTTAAACCTCCTTGCAAAGCATCTGAATTGGAATTATAAATTGGCAAGGCAGCATTCTTTATTTTAGTTGCTTCTTTAGCTGCATTCGCATAAGGCACCGATAACAATTGTTGAGTGCCTAACAAAACAAAAGAATTCCCTTGCTCCAATTCTACTTGCAAGAACTTGCTGGCGCCCATCCAATCTAGGTTTTTGTAATTGCCATTAGTAGCATTGTTGTTTCCAATAACACAAGTAAACAAGCCGAGTTTGTTGGTAGTTAGATTGGCTGTTTCAGTATATACAGTATTGCCATTCATTGAATTTTCTTTGATGCTAAATCTCAATTTAACTGAGCTATTAGCCAAAACCTTTCCAGCAGAATCTCTTGCAACAGCTTGGTATGAAATGCCTGTTGGGAAATTCATGCTGACATTGTTGCTATCTACTTTAAAGTTTACACGAATGCTATGGTTGGCTGAAATATTGCTAAAAGTATAGCCTTGTATTGAATCTACTTTGTTTCCATCTACGATGACACTGTCAATTGTATAACCAGTGTTTGGAGTAAAGGTATAGCCCTGGGTACTGCCTTGGTTCAAGGTTATTGTGCCTGTTGGAGTAATGGAGCCGTTGGGGCCTGAACTTGAAGTAATATCAAAATTTGGAACACCACTATACAAAGTAGTAATTTCTTGATGGGTTAAAGCGCGGTTATAGATGGCGATGTCATCGAGTTTACCACCCCATTTGCCTAGTAAATTAGGTTCAGCTCCTATTACTAAAGGATTATTGTTATAATTACAACTTGAAACTATGTTTTGTGTAATAGTTTGAATTAAAACACCATCAAAATAGCACTTTGCAATTCCTGTAGTGCCATCACCAGTAAAAATAATATTATGCCAATTTAATGCAGAGAGAGTTTGCGATGTTGAGGGTATACTAACATTAGAATTACCAAAATTATTATACCATCTAAGTTCAAAAGTCCTTGATTGATTTGAATTACTTTGAGATAACATTACAAAACCTGCGTCGCCTCCTCCACCATATGCCCCACGTAATTCTAAAATTCTAGGTGGAGTACCTGCTCCAGTTCCCCCATCCATAAATATCCAGGCAGACAATGTTATTCCTGATTGAATTGAATTAAGTGAATTAGAAAATGGTACTAAAATGTGAGAATTTTGAGATGGATTAAAACTATATGCCTTCCCAGCAACCCCGTTCCTATCACTCGTTAAGGTTGCCCCATTCACTATTCCATTATTCCCATTCCCACTTTCGTCATTGGCATTGCCATTGAATGGCCACCAGCCTACTAATCCGTTGGTGGGAACATAAGATGGGATATTTTGTGCTTTCACAAAAACAGCTATCACAATTAAGCACGATAACAAAAAGTATTTTAGTTTCATTTTATAATGATGTTTTATATTCCTAATAAACAATTTTTAAGTCACCAGAAGCGGTTCTGTACAACTGTCCAGGTTTTAATCCGGCATATATTGCTGCTGCGTTGTCTTTGAAAATTGGCAAATCTGCGTTTTCTATGGTTTGAGATTTAGTAGAGGTGTTGGAGGTGTTTGAATGAATGGCAAATGGAACAGCTAACAATTGTTGGGTTCCCATATTGACAAAACCACTACCCATATCAATTTCAGTTTTCAGGAATTTCTTTGATGCCGACCAATTGATGTTCTGCCAAGTTCCTTGTATTGGTGTTCCATTTCCAATTTCAGCTGTAAACAAGCCCATTGCATTGGTGCTTAGCGTATGGCTTTCTGCAAAAACTACTGAACCATTAATTGAATCTGTTAGCAAATTAAATTTTAACTGAATGGATTTGTTAGTCAAACTAACCCCAGTATTGTTTCTTGCGTAGGCTTGGTATACAATAAACTGATTGCTAGAATTGGGGGTGGAAGTTGAATTGGTTGTATAATTCGGATTGTTGTATTTCATCTTAAATACAACCCTTAAGCTATGATTGGCCGTAACATTTGAAAAGGTATAAACCGTTATTGAATCTACTTGAATGTCATCTACCATAACACTGTCAGCATAATAACCTGCATTTGGTGTGATTGTGACTCTTTGATTACTTCCATAATTCACATTGATATTACCTTTAGGGTTGGTATTTCCATTTGAGTTGCTTTGGGTATTGATTGTGTATACAATTGGTGTAAATGTAACTCGAATGCTTTGGTCTATTATTACATTAGAGAATGTATAACTGGTAGTTGAATCTACTTTGATGCCATTGACTAGAACACTATCCACCTTGTAACCAGTATTGGGAATAAAGGTGTATGATTGTGAATTGTTAGCAAAGATTAACGTGTTACCCATAGGATTAATTGACCCATTTGAATCTGAACAAGTTGAAATTGTTTTTGCATTACCTGTATATAATTGAATTATTTCTTGTTGGGTTAAATCTCTATTATAAATTGCTATGTCATCTACTTTACCATTAAATGGTGTCCAATGACTATCATAATACGGTGCATCTCCAGATGGAACAACTTCGCCTAATAAATTAAAAATTTTACCATTAACATTTGTATTTAGAGAGGTAGGTGTTGATGTATTTACCAATTGTCCATTAAAATAAATCTTTATAACCGAATTGGCATCATAACTTACTATTACATTATACCAGTTACTGTTTGCTGGTAATGGATATCCAACTTGCTGACGAAAAGCCTGACAATGTCCTTGAGTTTCAAATTTTCCAATTCCGTCTCCAATATGATCAAAATACATCAAAAAGCTCGTTCCACAACCATTACCACCACCATATCCAAATAACCCTTTACAACATCCTAAACCTAAACCTGAAGCATTATACCATACAGATACTGTTCGGGCTGAATTTCCTGATGGAAAATTAGCACATGACCCTAAAATTGAATTAGTAGAATTACTATTTGAAAGAAAAGCCCCATTTTGATTTCCAAATCTATCTGTTGTTAATGTCGCCCCATTCACTATTCCATTATTCCCATTCCCACTTTCGTCATTGGCATTGCCATTGAATGGCCACCAGCCGACTAAGCCGTTGGTGGGAACATAAGAGGGAATGTTCTGTGCTTGGGTAGCTGTTGTAAATAACAGAAGTATTAGTATATAAAAAATATTTTTCATTTGGTTATTTATAAATTTCTATTGAAACTCTGATTTCTGAAAATAACTCAAGAGTTTCATTAGGAGAAAGCCATACAGGCATTTGTATTTGTCTTAAATCATAAGTGAAACTTGCTGGAAAAATAGCAGTTGACGGACACGCAGAAGTAGAAGTAGCTTGAATTTGTATTGACTGATAATAATTAGTGTTACTTGTAATCGGTGCATTATACAAATCTTGTTTTATTTTAATTAAGTCAAATATTGGTGTAAAATATCTGCATGAACATGTATTTGAATTTAACATTACACCACTTCCAAATTTCCATGAATAATTAGTACCACTTCCAAAATTAGGTGAACCATAAATACTCACTATTTTCCAATGTTCATTAGCTGGAACGGTATAAGCACCTGTTTCGAGTATCTTACCCCCAACTAAAGTAAGTATAGAATCTGTTGATGGATTGAGGTTGTAATTTTGATTTGGTGTTGCATTGGAATTGGTGTTCCCGGCAAACAATGCATAAGGGACACTCATCAATTGTTGCATGCCAATTAGGATATAATTGTTGCCAGATGCTGTAGTATCAATTTCTACTTGTAAAAATTTGGCATTGGTTCCCCAGTTTATTTGTGAAAGACTTCCTAAAATGGCAGAACCCATCCCAACATTTAAGTTAAATATTCCAATGGTATTGGTTTGTGTTTGATGTGTTTCTTTGAAAACAATTGGACCATTAGCCATGCTGTCTAAAATACTAAAGCGAACCTTTATATTGGCATTCACTAGCGCTTGGCCAGAAGCATTTCTTACAGCAGCTTGGTAAGTAAAACCTTGAGGTGCCTGTGCCCAAACACTTTTCATTCCGTTGATTAAAAGCAATAAAAATATCAGTTTTTTCATTTTCAAGATTCTTTTAGTAAACAATTTTCAAATCTCCAGTTGCGGTTCGGTATAACTCCCCTGGTTTTAAACCCGCTTGAAGCGCAGCTGCATTGTTGCCATACACTGGTAAATTGGCGTTCTTGATTCTGCTGGCATCTTTGGCGGCATTGGCATAAGGCACTGATAACAGTTGTTGAACACCCAGCAACACATAGCTTCCAGCCTGTTCAATTTCTACTTGTAAGTATTTGGTTGCGCCCATCCAATCTATGTTTTGGTAAGTACCTGTTACTGCATTGTTATTGCCAATAATACAGGTAAACAATCCAAATTTATTGGTTTGTAATTGGGCTATTTCAGCGTAAACCAAATTGCCATTGATGGCATTTTCTCTGATGCTGAATTTCAATTTAACCGGCTTGTTTTCCAAAACTCTTCCAGCTGAATCTCTTGCAACAGCTTGGTATGAAATGCCTGTTGGGAAATTCATGTATAGGCTTGCACTGTCAATCTTTGCTTTAAAAATCACCATTAATTCATGGTCAGCATTGAGCGAAGAGAAAGTATAATTTGTTACTGCATTTATTTTTACGCCATCTAATAAAACTTGGTCAACAAAATAATTTTCATTTGGACTAAAATCATAAGTAATGTTTGAACCCATTTTATACGATGAACTTCCCTTAGGTGCAATACTTCCACTGCCAGTATATTGTGCATTGATTTGGTATAATTTAACAAAAGCTACTTCAATAGTTTGATTGGCAATGATTGAATTGAAAGTATAGCTATTGATTGAATCTACTACAAGCCCATTTACTTTGACAAAATCTACTGCATAGCCAGGGTTTGGCGTAATTAGGAATTTCTTACTGGTTCCTTCTTTGCAAATTTGAGCAATAGACGGGCTGATATTTCCATTCGATGAAACAATTGGAGTAATTGAATAAAGTTTTGCAAAAGAGCCTTGAAATAATTGATTTGCTTGGATATTGATAAAAGTATATGAACTTGTTGAGTCAACGGCAATTCCATTCACTAAAATTTGATCAGCCACATAGCCAGAATCAGGTAAAAATTGAATTTTTAGATTTGAGCCCGCTTTTACTGTGGTAAAACCTTCAGGGCTGTAAGATCCATGGGTAAAATTACCCGCAACACCAACGGAATAGGATTTAATAAAGGTAACATAGATTTTTTGGTCAGCATTGATATTTTTAAAGGTATAAGCACTCACAGAATCAACTTTTACCCCATTTACCAAGACTGAATCTACCAGATAGCCATTATTGGCGGTGAATTGAACACGTAAATCAGCACCTGCTTTTACTATTTTTTGGCCGATTAAACTCATGGTGCCATTTTGAGAGCTACTGGCATTGACTATATACGCCTTGATATATTGTACCTTGATTTCTTGGTTCGATTGAATATTAGTGAATGTATAACTGTTGGTAGAATCTACATAGATTCCATTCACCCAAACACTGTCTAAAACATACCCTGAATTGGGCGCAAAACTAATTGTTTGTGAGCCACCTGAAGGAACTTGGATATTTCCTGACAAATTGGTTCCGCCACCAGATGAAGTAATATTTATGGTATACACAACAGGTTTGAATGTTACTTTTAATGTTTGGTCTGCATTGATATTGGTAAAAGTATAACTTGTTATTGAATCTACTTTTATACCATTGACAATGACACTGTCCACTTGATAACCTAGGTTAGGAATAAATTGAATTTTTTGAGTTGAGCCTTGACTAATTTGTATATTTCCTGAAGGGTTAGTTGAGCCTCCTGACAAGCCTGAAATATTTAAAATTTGATAGATGATAGGTTTGAAAGTTACCCGTATGCTCTGATTCGTAGTAATATTTTGAAAGGTATAACTGCTGATGGAATCTATTTTTGTACCGTTTACAATGATACTGTCCACTAAGTAATTGGCATTCGGGGTAAATGTTACTTTTAAATTAGCACCACTCTGCACATAATTGTTTCCTGAGGGAGAGGCAGTTCCATTTGCGCCAGCTTGAACATTGACTGTTAAGTTATTATTGAGATAAGTTCCATAATTAATAAAATTTGTTTTGTATTGCAAGGTTCCTGAAAGTGGCAAATTAAATGTCCCTGAGGGCGCAATCACCAAAGACCTTACATTCAATGAACCAGAATAAGTTCCAGTAAAAATAATGGCATCTGTGGTGTCTAATGGCAAACCTTTGTTCCAACTTGTACCATTCCAATAATTGGGTGTTTTACAATTTTTCTGACCAGCAGTTACTGTATTACTTGCTATTGGGGTATTTGCACCTGAAACATAAGCCGACACCAATGAGTTTGGTGATGCCCATCTGAATGTTAGGTTTGGTGCTGCTGTCGTTGAAAAGTTCACCGTATTGGTTAAACGCATGCGAATAACCCTTTTTCCTGCTTGGTCGATGATGGTTCCCAAACCTGCACCTGGAGGTGTTTTTGCTGCAATTGCAATGTAATTGTTTGTAGCTTGATAAGATACTGAAGTTGGAACTTGAGCAGTTAACAATTCAGAAGAACCACTTACAATGCTTGCAGTAATGGTTCCAGCATTTCTGAAGGCAGAGTTCATGTTGATATATAATGTAGCTGTTGCATACTCCCAAGAACTGGTAGCACCAGTTGCATACAATTTTACATCAAATTCATAGGTTGTTGCAGAGGGGAAACTTTCATTCTCCACACGGCATTCAAAACTCTGCGCAATTGCATTGGTGGCTGCCATGAAGGCAAAAAGAATGGATAGTAGATAGTACTTGAATTTCATAGGCTTTATTAATTTGTTAAAATATGGCTTGATACAAATATAGAATAATCATGAGTTTTAAGAATATTTTTAACAAATGTCAGGTATGGTTAAGGATTTTTTAATATCAATTCAGCTATCATTCAATTCCATTTCTTGCCAATTCACGCAATTTGATCTGCACAGCCAGTCCAAAAATTAATGTGATTTTCAGTGCCGCTTGACAATGGTCGGGGGCTTCATAGCGGGATTTGTTAAATGATGAGATTTTTATTTGCATTTGTATTCAAGCTAAAATGCTTTTCATTTCTACATTTGCTTAGCTACGTAGTAGCGACATATCAATAGAAAACAATTGCAACAATGATAACAGAACCCCGTAGGGGTGACATATTTTTATGGTCGCTTGATAGTTATTGGTTTGTCCGTACCTTTTTGTCTTGATACAAAAGGTACCCAAAAAATCAAGACCTACGCCAATCGGCTTAAAATCTATCTGCGTAATTTTTAACAATCAAATTGATGTGAAAAAATTTTAGTTTCCCATTTTAGTTTGCTTCGCGGCTTGGTGTTCGGCCACATCGTGGCTGACACTATGTTGCTTTTATAAACAGAGCCTCTTTCTGTTATTATAGTTCGAGTGTCAATTTTAAATGCCCGCCTAAGCCTTGCTGAATTATTTTCATAAGTGTCGAAAGGCGTATGTCAGAAGAATTGTTTTCAATGCGTGAAATGTAAGATTTGTTTGTACCACATTTTTCTGCAAGTTCCTCTTGAGTCATGCCGAGTTTTGTCCTTGCTTCTTCAAGCAAAATACCAAGCCTAAACGCTTCAAATTCTTGTTCCCATTGTTCGCGTTTTGGCTGTCCTTTTTTACCATACTTTTTGTCAAGTATTTGATCTAATGTGGTGATATTACTTTTGGGTTTTGTTTTCATTTTGATATTCCTCCATTATTTTGAGTGCTTTTTCTAATTCTTGTTTTGGTGTCTTTTGAGTCTTCTTTTGAAAAGCGTTTCCAAGAACGACCAAATTTCCTTTGTCGAAAAAGGAAAAGATTCGATAAATGTTACTGCCCACCTCAACTCGAATTTCATATAGACCATTTGTGCCTTCCAAATGTTTAAAATACTTTTCTGGAATTTGTCGAGTTACCCGAATTAAGTTTAACGTCCATTCAATTTTTGTTTGAACGTTGTCTGGCTGATCCTCATAAAAGTCTAGAAAATAATTTTTATATGCAATTACTTGTCTGTCATAACTCACATTTCAAAGTTAACTATTCAGACAACTATTTACAAATTAAGTTTAATATTTCACTGCTGGTTTTTAGGTACTACTGGCATCGTATATATTAGCTAATTCACGCAATTTGCTCTGCACAGCCAACCCAAAAATTAATGTAATTTTCAGCGCCAATTGACAATGGTAGGGGCTTCCTAGCGGGATTTGTTAAATGGTGAAATTTTTATTTGTATTTGTATTCAAGCTAAATTGCTTTTCATTTCTACATTTGCTTAGCTACGTAGTAGCGACATATCAATAGAAAACAATTGCAACAATGATAACAGAACCCCGTAGGGGTGACATATTTTTATGGTCGCTTGAAAGTTTTTGTCCCTAGCTTTTGCCATGTTAAAACAGGTTTGTACGTTTCCGAATTTTCATTTTTTGACAAGTCAATACACAAAAAAAGCGCGGCGATGAAATCGCCGCGCTTCCCTATTTCTCGCGTCTAAATATTATCTGATAGCCGCTTCAAACAAAGGATTGTTAAAGAACTTCACAAATTCCATATCGTCTTTTGCAATGTTTCTTGCGTTGCCATTCAAAGCAATTGCTCTGGCCAAATTGGTAGTTACAGCATCTTGGTCAGCCATTCTCGCACCACAAATTGCTCTCAAGTAGAAACACTCCCAAGTCAATTCATCTGGGTTCATGTTGTCAATGCTTGCTTTTGCAGTTTTAGCATCACCACTTAACAATTGAGCCAAAGCTGAATTGAAATCAGATTTACCGCTTTTTAAAAATGAGCTCATGGCTGCATTGTAATTGCCTTTCTTAATTTCGAATAAACCTAAATGGTAATTGGTGTTTTCGCCGGCAGCCAAAGCTTTAGCAAATAAGTTTTCAGCCGCATTTAAATTGCCTTTTCTCAATGCAATGACAGCTTGGTTGCTCAAAATTTTGCCATTGTTAGGGCTGATGGCATCAGCAGCTGTTAAGCTAGCACTGGCTTCGTCTAATTGACCCAAACCAATTTGCATTACAGCCAAAGCACATAAACCTTTCCATTCTGTAGCATTTCTTGTATTGTATGCATTGAATGCAGCTGCTTTCAATGTATTGTCAGTAGAAATCAAAGCCAAATGGAACAATTCATCATTAGACAATTGCTCATATTTTCCATGGTAGTTTACCAAATCTGCATCAGTTTTGAAAGGTTTGCTTCCAATCAATACCAATTCTGATTTACGTAAGTTAGGAAGGATTTTATCAGCAGCATATTTCCATGATTTCACATGGTTTCTACGCAATAAACCTTCTTTTTCTTCATCGCTGATGCCTGAATTGTTGATGATGCTTAGCATTTCTGCTTTATCTGCCAAATTAGAGGCATCTATAGCCGCAGCAAAATCTTTCCAATCTTCAGCCAACATATAGCCCATGGTAAAATTGCTGTCGTTTACTTCTGTGAAACCCAATTTCTTTAATTCTTTTCTGAAGTGAGCAAAAGTACTTTCAGAACGACCTTTTGATAAATTGTTGTTTCTGGCCAATTCTCCATCTGGTGAAGCTGTAGAGTTGATTGAAATTCCTTTGACAATCCAAGTTGGATCTTTTTTCAATAATTTCTTCAACGTTGCAATTTGCGTTTTGTTGTTCAAAGATTTACCCAATTTGAAATTAGGATTGAATCTTGATTGGTCCATTGGGAAATAAATCTCAACAGACTTATTGGTTAATTCAGGTTTGTAATTATCTGTGATGGCAAATGCATCATTTTTAAATTGAACCATGCCAGCAGTTGCAATGGTACCTTGAGCCAATGCAGTTTCTAAAACAGGAACTGGTTTACCAGCCAATGCAAAACGAGGCATCAATTTGGTTCTGCGCATATCGGCAGTATATGGAACTTTGTCTGTGTAAGTGATTTTGCCACCTAATTTGGTATCAACAGTTTGATCAGCTGAACCTTTTGCTTTGATTCCTTTAATGGTTGTTGGCTTCAAAGCAATTTCTCTGCCATCAGCAGTTTTCAAATACGGCGTAAATGTAACCAAAGCTTTTTGTCCAATAGATTTTGGTGGAACATTGCCTGTAATTGAAACGAGCACTGAATCACCTTTCATTTCTAAAGGGTCAGGATTTACCGAATAATTATTTTTGGTAAAATTGGTTGGCGTACCGCAAGCACCCAAAATGAGTGAGCCTACAAATGCCATTGGGAGAAGTTTTTGAGAAAAATCCTTCATTGTAACTTATTTTTGTTGTGCAATTATACTTTATTTGGAAACAAGTTTAATAAAATAATTCAATTGTATATCATAAAAATAAAAGGCAAAGCAAAAATCCCTGATTATTTGCAAGTACGTGACGAACAATTCACACTCATTTGTTATACCCGTACCGACCGTCCAGAAAGGGCATTAGAGAAATGTGGCTTAGGCAATCATATTGAATTAATTAAGCAAAAACTAGAAGAAATTCCATTTGGACAAATGACTAAAATTGACCTAAAATGAACGAAAAAGAAGCCATCATAAAGCTTGAAGATGTAAGTGTTTTTCAGCAAAACAACCTTATTCTTTCTAGTGTTGATTTACAAATTTATCCTTCAGAGTTTGTCTATCTAATTGGTACAACTGGTAGTGGTAAAAGTAGCCTATTGAAAACCTTGTATGGGGATTTAAAATTAGAACAAGGCAAAGGATTTATAGCAGGCTACCAATTACATAACCTACAAAAAAAAGAAATTCCATTTTTAAGAAGAAAATTAGGAATTGTATTCCAAGATTTTCAATTGTTGTTTGATAGAAATGTAGCTGAGAACCTCTTTTTTGTATTGAATGCAACGGGTTGGGAAAATCAAGACGAAAAAGCGGCAAGGGCTGAAGAGGTTTTAAGTTTGGTTGGATTGTCAACCAAGCTCCATAAAATGCCTTATGAATTAAGTGGTGGAGAACAGCAACGTTTGTCTATTGCCCGGGCCTTGTTGAATAAACCTGAAGTTATTTTAGCCGATGAGCCAACAGGCAATTTAGACCCAAAAACCAGTGATGATATTTTGAATTTGCTTCATCAATTGAGTACCGATGGCAATACCGTTTTAATGGCAACCCACGATTACCGTTTGATTGAAAAATTCCCTGCAAAAGTAATCAAGTGCGAGCAAGGTCATGTGATTTAATTCTTCAATTGAACTTGACCGTTTTCATCTAAAAGTAAAAAATCCTTATCAATCATTGTTCTGATAAAATCTTTGAATAAGTTATGCTCGTGGATGTCTATTTCCAAAAGCAAAACAGCAAGCGATTGTGGTCCTGTTTGGAGGCTATTTACAAGCATTTCCTTCCAGTTTTCCTCTTTAGAATGAAGATCTTGTTTTTGCCCCCTACATACATCACAAGTACCACATGGAAGCGCGTTATTCTCTTCAAAATAGGCCAAAATCAGCTGACTCCTACACCTTGTTTTTGACATTGCATACTTGCGCATTTCTTTTAGTTTTTGCTGATACAATTGTTTCCTTTGTTTGTAATTGGCTTTGTTAAATTGAATATAGTTTGATTGAATTCTTGAAATGGGTAAACTTAATTTTGCCAATTGATTTTGCACATAGTAATCTATGATGTGCAAATTGTGGAGTGCGTTCAAATCCTTTTTAATTTGTTCAATGCTTTGATTTAATTTCTTTGCAATAAACTGTTCAGAAATCACAACGGGATATTCAAACAAACCCCCATAAGTTCTTAAAAGTAGTTTCAGTAAATCTTGAAATTTAGGATTGTTCAACATGGCAATTTGTTCGTGACTGGCAATCAACAAGCAGCGTGAAGGTTCATAAAAAGCATCACTTAAATAAATCAAGTTTAACTGTTGTAAAACCTTTAATGCTGGACGAATGACCGATTCTCTTGTTTGTAATTTATCACACAAAACTTCAATATCAAATGGAATGGCTTCTGGCATGCTTTGCCCTAATTGAATTTGAAAAATACTGCACAAATTATCATATACTTTTTTCACAAATGCTTCTTCTGGAAATTGAATCTGAATTCTTTCTGTGAGCTGAGCTTGGTCGTTCGGTTCAAACAATAAAACACAATATGCATGCTTGCCATCTCTACCAGCCCTACCCGCTTCTTGGTAATAAGCTTCTAAACTATCTGGCCATTCTTCATGAATGACAAACCTGCAATCGGGCTTGTCAATTCCCATTCCAAAAGCACTGGTACAAACCAATAAATTCATTTGTCCATTGATCCAATTTTGCTGCCTTTCGTTTCTTGTTTCATGCGTCAATCCTGCATGGTAACACGATGCATTGAATCCGCTTTGAACCAATGAATCTGCAAGCTGTTCAGCCCTTTTTCTACTTCTTACATATACCAAGCCTGAGCCTTTCACTCCTTTGACAATTTGGTGAATTTGCTGCGCTTTGTTTTGGGTTTCTCTGACAATATAACTGAGGTTTTTTCTTTCAAAACTGGCCGTAAATCTTTGGGGATTTTTTAATTCAAGCAATAGTTGAATATCCTCAATTACTTTATTGGTTGCTGTTGCTGTCAAAGCCAAAATAGGCACTTTGGGAAACACATTGCTGATGTGGTTTATTTTTTGGTATTCTGGTCTAAAATCAAAACCCCATTGACTGATGCAATGTGCTTCATCAACTGCCAATAAGCATAAATTCATCTCTCTCAGGCTAACCTGAAAAAGCTCAGTTTGAACCCGTTCTGGCGAAACATACAAAAATTTCACTTGGTCTTGTACGCAATTGCCTAAAATGATTTTTATCTCTTTTTGAGGCATTCCTGAATAAATGGCCTCTGCATGAATTCCTAATGAATTGAGTTTTTCAACTTGGTCTTTCATCAAGGCTACCAAAGGTGAAACCACTATACAAATTCCCTCCATCAACATTGCTGGAACCTGATAACAAATAGACTTACCGCCTCCTGTAGGAAGCAAAGCAAGGGTGTCTTTTTTGCTTAATACAGATTCAATTATTTCCCATTGTAAGTCTCTAAATGCTGAGTACCCCCAATATTTTTTCAAGATGTCGAGACCCGCTTTTTTCATGCAATAATGCATCCGTCTTTGATGGTCAACATTCTGTCGCTCATGGCTGCCAATTGTTGGTTATGGGTTACAATGACAAATGTTTGATTGAATTTAGCTCTCAATTCAAAAAACAATTCATGCAAATGTTTGGCGGCATTGGAGTCTAAATTACCAGAAGGTTCATCAGCAAGAATTACCGATGGTGAATTTATCAAGGCCCTGGCTACTGCCACTCTTTGTTGCTCTCCCCCACTCAATTCTGAGGGTCTGTGACTAGCCCTGTGAGTCAAACCCATCAAGTCTAGCAATTCAGCGGCCTTTTCCATACTTTTTTGTTTGGAAGTACCAGCTATAAATGCAGGCATACAAATATTTTCAATGGCAGTAAATTCAGGCAACAATTGATGAAATTGAAAAACGAAACCAATTTGTTTGTTTCTAAATTCAGCCAACTGATTGGCACTAAGCTGCTTGATATTGGTTTGGGCAATTTCAAGATTTCCTGAATCGGGCTTATCTAGCGTACCTAAAATTTGCAACAAGCTTGATTTACCAGCCCCAGAGGCACCTATAATGGATACAATTTCCGCTTTTTGAATATCCAAACTGATGTCTTTCAAAACTTGAATTCCCTGAAAAGACTTGCTAATATGTGAGGCCTGAATCATGGCTGAAATATAAATAAACTCTTTTAATTTTACTCGAACTTACAAAATGAGGTCTGTTCTAAATTAAACTTGCCATCATTTTCAAACAAAATGCTTTCAAATCTGAATTGAAATGGTATTTTCGCAGCAAAATTTTTTGAAATGAATATTCACGAATACCAAGCAAAGCAAATTTTAAAATCATTTGGTGTAGCTGTACAAGAAGGAATTGTTGCAGAATCTGCAGACCAAGCTTATGATGCTGCTTTGAAATTAAAAGACCAATTTGGAAGTGACTTTGTAGTAATTAAAGCACAAATTCATGCTGGAGGAAGAGGAAAAGGGACCATTGAGGGAAAAGACCAAAGAGGGGTTGCTGTTGCTAAAAATGCAGACAAAGCAAAAGAAATAGCTGGAAATATTTTAGGAGGAACTTTGGTAACCATCCAAACAGGTCCTAAAGGTAAATTGGTGAGCAAAGTATTGGTAGCACAAGATGTTTACTATCCAGGCCCTGGTCAAACCAAAGAATTTTACATGAGTGTGATGTTAGACCGAAGCCAAAGCAAAAACATCATCGTTTATTCTACTGAAGGTGGAATGGACATTGAACATGTTGCAGAAACTACTCCTCATTTAATTTTCAAAGAAACGGTTGACCCTAAAGTAGGTTTACAAGGTTTCCAAGCCAGAAAAATTGCCTTCAACTTAGGTTGTGAAGGTGAAGCTTTCAAACAAATGGTAAAATTTGTATCAGCTCTTTACAAAGCTTATGACCATTCAGATGCTGCCATGTTTGAAATCAACCCAGTTTTAAAAACTTCTGACGATAAAATTATTGCCGTTGATGGTAAAGTAAATATTGACGACAATGCATTGTACCGTCATGCGGATTACGAAGCCATGAGAGATATTGCTGAAGAAGATCCTACAGAAGTTGAAGCAAAAGAGTTCAATTTGAACTATGTAAAATTGGATGGAAACGTAGGCTGTATGGTGAATGGTGCAGGTTTAGCCATGGCAACCATGGACATCATTAAACTTTCAGGTGGAGAGCCTGCAAATTTCTTAGATGTAGGTGGAACTGCAAATGCTAAAACAGTAGAAGCTGGTTTTAGAATCATCTTAAAAGACCCTAACGTAAAAGCTATTTTAATCAATATTTTTGGTGGAATTGTGAGATGTGACAGGGTTGCACAAGGAGTTGTAGATGCTTACCAATCAATTGGAAATATTCCAGTTCCTATTATTGTAAGATTACAAGGAACTAATGCAGAAGCTGCAAAGAAATTAATTGATGAATCAGGATTGAAAGTATATTCAGCCATCGTTTTGAAAGAAGCGGCTGATTTGGTTCAGAAAGCAGTTTCTGGAACTATTTAATTCCATATTTATATAACACTAACAAAGGGAAAGCAGAATTGCTTTCCCTTTTTTTATATTTGTACATGATCATTGCATTGCATCCTGAGAATCCAAATCCAAGAGATTTGAAAAAAGTAGTAGACATACTGAACAAGGATGGTGTGATCATTACCCCTACTGATACCATTTATGCAATGGCTTGTAGAATTGACAGCAAAAAAGGACTTGAAAAAATGTGCAGGCTTGCAGGTAAAAAGCCAGAAAAAGTGAACTTTTCCTTGTTATGTGCCGACTTGTCGCATTTGTCTGATTTTACCAATAGCATCGACAAACATATTTTCAGGGCATTGAAAAACAATCTACCCGGCCCATTTACTTTTATTTTAAACGCGAACAAAAATGTGAGCAAATACTTTTCTTGGAACAAGAAAACCATAGGAATTAGGGTGCCTGACAATGTAGTCGCTCAGAGTTTGGTGAAGGAAATTGGCGTTCCCTTATTGGTCACTACCATCCACCACGATGACGAGGTATTGGTATACATGACAGATCCACTTGAAATTGATGAGAAATTCAGCAATCAAGTGGACCTGGTTATAGATGGTGGTATTGGGGGCAATATCCCTTCTACCATTGTAGATTGTTCAAACGGAGAACTAGCAATTATTAGACAAGGTAAATCAGAACTGAGGCATTAGTCTACTTAATCCCATTTGCTTTTACTAGGTTCAGCGTCCCAATTGCTTTTTTGCACGTTTGTAGGCACATAAATTTCTATTTTCTTGTCGTATTTCCAGCTCCAAAACCAAAGAGGCCATAAATACAGGAAACCCGCTGCAAATTGAATTAAGTTTAAGTCTCTTCTAACGACCTCGTGTACTAAAGTTTGATCAGCAGCATCTTTGACATCAATGGTCATTTTTTTAGGCAATCCAGATCGAGCAACTTTTACATTATTAGTGCCAATGTATTTCTTGTCGACGTATATTTTATAAGGTCTTTGGGTGTTTGTTAAAACAATTGTTGAACTACCACAAGAGACCAATAGCAACAAGGCAAAAAATATTGCAATTATCTTTTTGGTTTCCATTATCTTCTGAATAAAACTTCTACTTTCAATTCTATACCAAACGGAGAAGCTTCACGAACAGTTACATTGTTAAAACTTGAGTATTTGATGTCATGAATACCATAAAACAAATTGCCACCTATTCTCAAAGAAACTGTAGATGTTCTGTTGAACAAATAGCCACCACCAGCACTGATATTGATTCCACTTCCAGAGAGTGCATCTATTTTGGTATTGTCAGTATGTATACTTGACGAAGAATAACTAACACCTCCTCCATAGTAAAATGAATTTGAATTGGTGGTATGTGGCTTATACATTTCCAATGCCAAATTGAACATGTGGTTATCGCTGTTGTCAAAACCCCATGTTGGACGGATGTCAAATATGAAATTCCTGGCGTCAAAATACCAGCCTATACTACCGGTAGTTAATAATAATGGATAATTATTCAAGGCTACAATTCCACCCAAACCAATACCAAAACTGTTATTGGTTTGCTTTTGATTGAGTGCTGCAGTTTCTTGATTGGTAACAGAGTAGATATCATCTATTGCAGCAGCTTTATTTTTTGTTCCAATTGAATTGCCAATTCTTTGCATAATAGGGTCTAAATCCTCAGGGCTCATGGCTTTTAATTGGTCAAACCAAACTTTATTGCCAGTTTCAGTTTCAAACAGAGAAACATTGACAATGACATTTTCACCAACTCTGTTCAATGAGCCTTTGATGAAATATTTGGCATCCAATTGCTGTGCTTTGCTTTTGATATCAGCCATTGATTTTTCAGCATCAAACAGGGTGTCTTTGTTGCCATCCATCACCACTTGGTATTGATTGGCAAGATCGATGTAATTTTTGAGCAATTTGGAAGATGAAATTTGAAATTCCTTTTTGATATTGATGGCTTCCAAATAAGGCAAAAATACTTTAGGAGCTTGTGCTTGAAGAAGACTAATCATTCCAATAATTAGTCCTAGGGTAAGGGTTATTTTTTTCATGAAGTTTAAAAATATCTTTCAAAGATATGATTTGGTGGATTTTTTTTTCATTTTTACCATCAAAATATGGAAAATCCAATATTAGTTGAAGTATATAGAGGTGGTATTCTTGAAAGTTTTCACCGAGGAGTTGTATGTGTTGTGGATGAAAACAATCAAGTCATCTTCCAAAAAGGCAATATAGAACAAGTTTGCTTTCCAAGATCAGCCATGAAATTCATTCAAGTGCTGCCATTATTAGAAAAAGGAGGCATTGAAAAATTTGAATTTACATTAGAAGAAATTGCCTTGATGTGTGGTTCACACAATGCTGAAACGGAACATTTGCGGGTATTGCATCAAATCTTAGTTAAAATTGAATGTGCTCCTGAAGATTTGAATTGCGGCCCACAAATTCCTACCTCTAAAAAAGACGCAGACGCTTTGTTAATAAAAGGAGAAAAACCTGGCCAAATACACAACAATTGCTCGGGTAAACACGCTGGAATGTTGGCTTTGTGCAAATTAATTGGTGCTCCAATACAGGGATATTTAAATCAAGATCACCCAGTTCAAATATTGATTCTAGATGCAGTCGAAGAAATTTACGAATACCCTAGAAACAAGATGGTGGCTGCTTTAGACGGTTGTTCTGCTCCTATTTATTCAATTCCTGTTTACAATCAAGCCATCGCCTATCAAAACATCAATGGAAATAAAAACTATGCTGCTGCAAGAAATTCAGCTTTGGCTATCATTAGAAAAGCGGTATCAGCACATCCATTGATGGTAGCTGGAAGCAAACGTTATTGTACTGATATGATGACAATTACTGCCCCTCAAATTATAGGAAAAACTGGGGCTGAAGGTGTTTTTTGCATGAGTTTCACCGAAAAGAAATGGGGCGTTTGCATTAAGATTGATGATGGTAAAATGCAACCCCAATACCATGTTGCAGAAAAACTGATTGAAGAATCTGGAATTTTTGATAGCAAAACATTAGCGCCTCTTCATCATTACAGCCATACCCTACTCCATAATTTCAACAAATTAAAAACAGGAGAAATGCTTTCTGTAGCATTGGATTTCCCAAAAAATTTGTAATTTTTGATTTCAGGAAATTTTATTGGAAAACATGTGGAAAACAAGTATTGAATTTCCATTCTATTATTAGGTAATACAAGGCTTTACTTGTATTTTTACACCTCAAATATTTTTAACAAATGAGTTCAGAAGGAATGGATAACAAACAAAATTATTCAGCAGATAATATTACGGTATTAGAAGGTTTAGAAGCTGTTAGAAAAAGACCTGCCATGTATATTGGTGATGTAGGTGTTAGAGGATTGCATCATTTGGTGTACGAAGTTGTAGACAACTCAATTGACGAGGCTTTGGCTGGTTATTGCAAAAATATTTTGGTAAATATCCATGAAGGAAACGCTATTTCTGTAGAAGATGATGGCCGAGGAATTCCAACTGGCATGCATGCAAAAGAAGGAAAATCAGCCTTGGAGGTTGTAATGACCGTATTGCACGCTGGTGGTAAATTTGACAAAGATACCTACAAAGTATCAGGTGGTTTACACGGTGTGGGTGTGAGTTGCGTTAATGCCTTGTCAACACTTTTAAGAGCTACCGTTTACAGAGAAGGTAAAATTTTCCAACAAGAATACAGCTGCGGAAAGCCTTTGTATGATGTGAAAGTGGTTGGTGAAAGTGACAAAAATGGAACTACCGTATTTTTCCAACCTGATGGAGATATTTTTACAACACTAGAATACAAATACGATACTTTAGCAGCTAGAATGCGCGAGTTGGCCTATTTGAACAGAGGCATCCGCATTACCCTCAAAGACCACAGACCTGATGAAAATGGCGATTTAAAAGAAGAAACATTTTACAGTGAAGGTGGCTTAAAAGAGTTTGTCAATTATTTGGATGGTACCCGCGAAAAATTATTGCCTGAACCTATTTATGTGGAAGGCGAAAAAGCAGGTATTCCTGTAGAAGTTGCCATGATTTACAACAGCGGCTATGCCGAAAATTTACATTCTTACGTAAACAATATCAATACCATTGAAGGTGGAACCCACGTTGCAGGTTTTAGAAGGGCTTTAACCAGAACCTTAAAAGCGTATGCCGATAAAGAAGGTTTATTGAAAAACGTAAAAGTTGAAATTAGTGGAGATGATTTTAGAGAGGGTTTAACTGGTGTTATTTCTGTTAAAGTTCAAGAGCCTCAATTCGAAGGTCAAACCAAAACCAAATTAGGAAACAGCGATGTAACTGGTGCTGTTGACCAATGTGTGGGCGATATGTTGAGCAATTATTTGGAAGAAAATCCAAAGGAAGCCAGGTTGATTGTACAAAAAGTTGTTTTGGCGGCTACTGCTAGAGCTGCTGCTAGAAAAGCCAGAGAAATGGTACAAAGAAAAGGTGCCATGAGTGGTTCAGGTTTGCCAGGTAAATTGGCCGATTGTTCTGAAACAGATCCTCAAAAATGCGAATTGTATTTGGTAGAGGGAGATTCTGCAGGTGGAACAGCCAAACAAGGTAGAAACCGTGCACAACAAGCCATTTTGCCTTTAAGAGGAAAAATTTTGAACGTAGAAAAAGCGCTAGAATACAAAATTTACGAAAACGAAGAAATCAAGAACATGTTTACTGCTTTGGGTGTAACCATTGGTACTGCCGAAGACAACAAAGCTTTGAACATGGAGAAATTAAGGTACCATAAAATTATCATCATGACCGATGCGGACGTGGATGGTTCTCATATCCGTACCCTTATTTTGACTTTGTTTTTCCGTTACATGAAAGCTTTGATTGAACATGGCTATGTTTACATTGCACAACCACCTTTGTACTTAGTAAAAAAGGGCAAAGAAGAAGAATATTGCTGGACTGAAGCGCAAAGAGAAGAAGCTGTTCATAGAATTGCAAAAGGCAGCAACCCAGAATCAGTAAATATTCAACGTTATAAGGGTTTAGGAGAAATGAATGCAGAGCAATTGTGGACGACAACCATGAACCCTGATACCAGAACTTTGAAAAGAGTAACTTTGGACAGTGCAGCAGAAGCAGACCATGTATTCAGTATGTTGATGGGCGATGAAGTTCCACCTAGAAGGGAATTCATTGAAGCCAACGCACGCTATGCTAAAATTGATGCTTAATTGAGCCTATGTTCCCCCGAGGGTTAAAGGGGGTTCCTGTTTTAGTTAAATAAAGCAGTATATGAATCCTCTCGGTTTACCGAGGGGATTTTTTTATATCAACACAACTTCGGTTATTAAGTTGAGTGCATTGCTGAGAATTATTTTTTGTGCCCTTTTTAAATCGTCTATTTGACAAGGTTTTTCTATAACGCGTTCATTTTCCATGAACACAAGCCTTCCAATACCCGCTACACAAGCTTCTGAAAGTGGAGGGGTAAACCAAGTTGAACCATCAAACCAAAATACATTGCTGGAAGTCGCTTCACATATTCTTCCTGAGTCGTTCAGTATAAATGCATCTTCATAAGCATTTTCTTTGGCCCAAATGGCAGCCATCACATACAAGAGGGCATTGCCCGTTTTAAAGGAAGACAATGCATTGAATGGCTTTTTGATATCGGTGTAAACCCCCATTTTAATGGGTATTTGAACTGATTTTGCTGTAAATGGAAATACTTCCAGTTCCCATGTGCTTTTGTGTTGATTGGGCAAATAAAAACCTGTAGCATCTCTGTATAAGACCAATCTGATTCGGTAAGTTTCATTGGCATTTTGAACTTTATGATGAACTGCAAGGTTGATATTGTCCTCATTCAAATCATCAGGAAACTCAATTTTCAAGACTGTTGCTGCTGTTTTCAGTCTAGCCAAATGATAAGCCAAATAAGGAATCTGCCCTGCTTCAAAAAGCATGCTCTCAAAGAGTAAATCTCCATAAACAAAGGCTCTTTCCATATTTTACTACTCAAATTAAGTACAATAAAATCATTTCTTATAAAATATTCCTGTTTCAGTTTTTTCTAACACAATCAAAATCTTAGCTTTGCCGGCATCAAAATTTAAATCAAACAACATGAAAAGTGTTTACATTGTTTCTGCAGTAAGAACGCCAATTGGCGCAATGGGTGGAGCATTATCAAGCTTTACAGCAACTCAATTGGGTGCATTGGCTATCAAAGCTGCACTCGAAAAAATAAATTTAGACCCTAATACAGTACAAGAGGTAATTATGGGTAATGTAATTTCTGCGGGTTTAGGTCAAGCACCTGCAACTCAAGCTATGATAGGTGCTGGATTGCCAAATACCATTCCTTCAACTACAGTAAACAAAGTATGCGCGTCTGGTTCAAAAGCCATCATGTTGGCTGCTCAAAGCATTATGTTGGGTACAAATGATGTGGTTGTAGCTGGTGGTATGGAGAGCATGAGCAATATTCCCTATTATTTAGACAAAGCCCGTACTGGATACAGATTGGGTCATGGCACTTTGGTGGATGGCTTGATCAAAGATGGCTTATGGGATGTTTACAAAGACTTCCACATGGGAAATGCTGCTGAAATTTGTGCAAGAGAACATCATTTTACAAGAGAAGACCAAGACAATTTTGCCATTGAGTCTTATACCCGTGCGCAAAAAGCCTACGCTAAAAAAGCATTCAGTAACGAGATTATCCCAGTTTCAGTTCCACAAAGAGGCAAAGACCCGATTGTTGTTTCTGAAGACGAAGAATACCTAAAAGTGAATTTCGAAAAATTAAAAACTTTGAAACCAGCTTTCGAAAAAGAAGGAACCATTACGGCTGCAAATGCTTCAAAATTAAATGATGGTGCCAGTGCTTTGGTGTTGATGAGTGAAGAAAAAATGAATGCTTTGGGCTTGAAACCAATTGCTAAAATTATTGGTTTTGCGGATGCAGCACAAGCGCCAGAATGGTTTACCACTACACCTGCTTTGGCAATTCCTAAAGCTTTAGAAATGGCTGGAATTACCATTGACCAAGTAGATTTTTTTGAATTGAACGAAGCGTTCTCAGTTGTAGGTTTGGTGAACAATAAATTGATGGGCATTTTAGATCAAAAGGTGAACGTATATGGTGGTGCAGTTGCATTAGGCCATCCAATTGGATGTAGTGGTGCTAGAATTGTTACTACCCTTTCTACTATCTTAAACAATGAAGGTGGTAAATACGGTGTTACCGGAATTTGCAATGGTGGTGGTGGTGCCAGTGCCATTGTATTAGAACGTGTTTAATTAAAATTTACTTATATAAAGCTGTATTTGGAATATCAAATACAGCTTTTTTTATTTATTTTGTTCCATGAAAAATCAATTCTTTGGATTTTGTATAGTTTGCTTTATTTGTCTATTGTCAACGCCCTCCAAGGCACAAGCGCAAGTTGTTTTAAACAATATTGATAGCTTGAAAGATTTTGAACTCCGCTTAGCTGGATTGGGAAAAGAAATGATCCTAAGCTATGATGAAACAACCCGTTTGAGTTCAGGTAAAAATTTCATCATACAACTTAGCAGGGCTTTGAAAGTAAGAGGCGCTTATGCTTATCCCTTTGATTCACTCAAATATGTAAACATTCTGAATGCCCCCGACGAATCGTTTCGAGTTATCACTTGGAATATTGCCACAGACGATGAAAAATTCAGGTATTTCGGCGTTATACAAATGAATCCAGAATTGGCCAATAAAATTCATGGCCCCTATCCTTTTAAAAACATCTATCCTTTGATTGATAGAAGCGATAGCGCGAATAATTTCTTGTTTACTGAATTGGATGCCAACCATTGGTATGGGGCCACCTACTACAAAATCATTCAAACCAAAAACAAAAAACAGCCATATTATACCCTTTTGGGTTGGGATGGTGCCGATAAAAACAGCAATAAAAAAATAGCTGATGTCTTATTTTTTAGAGATGGTCAGCCCAAATTTGGCGCTCCTATTTTTGACTTAAAACGTAAAAATATATTTTACAGGATGGTTTTTGAGTACAACAATGCGGCCACAATGGGCTTGAAGTACAATGAAAAATACAAATACCTGTTGTTCGAGAATTTGGTTCCGAATAAAGATGCAAACATTGGCAACCCCATGTACTATTTCCCTGATGGGAGTTTTGATTACTGTTTGTGGAAAGATGGCAAATGGCTCAAGCAGGATAAAATCTTAGAAATGCTTCCTGAATAAGTTGCTTAAAAGCGATTTGTTCGTTTCATTTCAATCAAATATTGATTGGGCTTTAACTGAAATAAATTTTCATCTGCGTAGGGCAAATCGGTCAATTGCCATTCCGGACCAGCAATGATACTCTCATACCTTTTCTTTCCTAGCATAATTTTAAAAGGCATTTCTAATTTTTTACTGGAAGATTTTAGCCTGAAATGCAATTCGTTCAAACCATTCTGGTGAATGATATCGTATTCAAAAACAGGCAAATTTTCATGCAATAAATAGGCTTCAAAAAATGGACTTAAATTTTGTCTGCATCGCTTAGAAAAGAATTCAATGACTTGTTCTGTAGTTGTAATTTGGTATTTGAACTGTTCATGAAAATCATACAAAGCATTGAACCAAAGGGTATCATTGTCTAAACAATTTCTGAGGGTATGCAATACCCAAGCACCCTTAAAATAAATATCGTTGTCTTTGTATTGCCTGTTGATGCCAAATTTTTCTAAAATTGGGTATTGGTTTTTTATTTTAGGGAATTGGGTATTCAAATACGCTTTGGCTCTTTCTGGGCCAGCCATACATTCTACAAACAAGGACTCCATATAGGTGGTAAAACTTTCATGAATCCACATGTCAGAACGAGATTGTGCAGTAATGCTGTTGGCAAACCACTCATGTGCCGTCTCGTGAATGATGATAAAATCAAAGCCAAATTCATTGTTTTTGAAATGATTGCCATAAGCCACACAAGTTTGATGCTCCATTCCCCAATAGGGCGTTTCAACCAATTTATAACCTTCGTTGCTAAATGGATATTCGCCCAAAAATTTCTCAAAACAACGCATCATGGATTTTACCTGTTCAAAATGTTGGGCTGCTTGTTGGGCATGATAACTTAAAACATAGTAATTCAATTGTAATTGAGGCTTCCCGGTTCTAAAATATCGATCTGAAAGATGCGTGTACTTACCAATATTCAGGGTAATCCCATAATGATTGATTGGATAATTGGTTTGCCATTTGAATCGATGAAAACCATCACCCAAATTTCCTGCAGCCATCAATTTTCCATTGGCAACAGCCGTTAAACCTTCAGGCACATCAATCGAAAAATTAACTTGCATCGGCTCTCTATTCCAGCTATCAAAACAAGGCAACCAAATGCTGGCACCCTCCGATTCACAAGCCAAACCAATAAATGGATTCCCTAAACTGTCTTTTGACCAAACAAAACCTGGCTCCCAAGGTGGATTCTTTGATTCTATGGGGCTTCCATTGTAAAAAACCAAAAGCGTATCGAAAGTATTATGGATATTTCTATTGGATGAATACAATTCCACTTGGTCGTTTTTACGATTGAAATTCACTAGTATTCCGTTCAAAAAAACGGAGTCAATTTGTAAACGTGCAGCTAACTGAAAAACAATTTTATCGGCTGTTTTGATTTGCTTAAAAACCATTGTGTTTGAAGCCACCAAACGCTTTTGCGAAGGCAATACACGCATTTGAATGGTATAACTCAATGAATCTAAGTTCTGCTCAATTTTCAGTCTTTTTCTATGGAATCCATCTTTGGCAATGGCCATTGAAAAGAGGCTACATAAGCTTATGAAAGCTAAAAAAAATCTTCCGTATAGATTGGATTTACACACAATGCTGATAAATTTTATCAAATCTAACGGCAAATTTCTTAATCTTGCCAATAAGAAATAAAAATCTATACCGAATGAACAATCTATTAAAAGGGAAAAAGGGAATTATTTTTGGTGCTTTGAACGACAAAAGTATTGCTTGGGAAGCAGCTTTAAAATGTCATGCACAAGGCGCTAGTTTTGTTTTAACCAATGCGCCAATTGCCATGCGCATGGGAGAAATCAACAAATTGGCTGAAACTTGTGGCAATGCCAAAGTAATCCCTTGCGATGTGAGCAAAAATGAAGACATGGAAAATTTAATTTCCCAATCAATGGAAGCATTGGGTGGTAAAATTGATTTCATCTTGCATTCTGTGGGTATGAGTTTAAACATCAGAAAAGGAAAAGATTATACAGATGTTGACTACAAATTCATGCACGATACCCTTGATATTTCAGCCATCAGTTTTCACCGTTTAATGCAAACCGTTTACAAAATGGATGCCATTAACGAATGGGGTTCTATTGTTGCCTTGACTTATATTGGTGCGCAACGTGTATTCCCAGATTACCATGAAATGGGTGATGCCAAATCATTGTTAGAAAGCTATGCAAGAAGTTTTGGTTACCGCTTTGGTAAAGAAAAGAATGTGCGTGTGAATACCATTTCTCAAAGCCCAACCATGACTACTGCAGGAAGTGGTGTAAAAGGTTTTGGCGATTTCTTTAGTTATGCTGAAGCACTTTCTCCATTGGGCAATGCAAGTGCTGAAGATTGCGCCAATTACTGTGTTTTGATGTTCAGTGATTTGAGCAAAAAAGTAACCATGCAGAACTTATTCCATGATGGTGGATTCAGCTTTACTGGCTTTAGCTACGATGTTTTCAAAATGATGGAAAACAAATAATTTGATATTCTTGATATTTAAAAATCCTCCTCTGGGGGATTTTTTTGTTTAATAAGCTTCCAATTTGAAGGACTATTTGATGAAAAGAAATTGATAAGCATGTATATTCGCGCCCACAAATGATAGCATTAACAGATATAGGGTTTGAATTTGGCGGACGCTTTTTGTACCGCAATGCCAATTGGCATATCAAACCAAATGAAAGAATTGGATTGATTGGGTTGAATGGAACTGGAAAATCAACTTTATTACGCATTATAGATGGCGAGTACTCTTTAACCGAGGGTACCATGAGCAAACCAAAAGACTTGAGCATTGGTTTTTTGAACCAAGACCAATTGAGTTTTGATTCTGAAGAATGCATTTTGAATGTCGCAATGACCGCTTTTGCAGAAGCATTAAGGCTTGAAAAAGAAATTGAAGAGATCATTGTTCAACTAGAAACCGACCACAGCGATGAAATTATTCAAAAATTAAGTGACAAACAAGAAGCATTTGAACAGTACGACGGCTACAATATCAGACATAAAACCGAGAAAATTTTAGAAGGATTGGGCTTTACCACTACGCAATTGGCTCAACCCTTCAACAAGTTTTCTGGAGGTTGGCGCATGCGTGTATTGTTGGCTAAGATGCTTTTGCAAGAACCCAATTTATTGATGCTGGATGAGCCTACCAACCACTTAGATTTACCCAGTATTATTTGGCTAGAAGAATATTTAAGAAGTTACAAAGGCACAGTCATAGTAGTGAGCCATGACCGTTTCTTCTTAGACAAAATGGTGAACAAGATTGTTGAAGTGAGCATGCAAAAGATTTTTGAATACTCAGGAAACTATAGTTTTTACCTGTCACAAAAATCGGAGCGCATGGAATTGCAACAGCGTTCTTATGACAACCAACAACAATTTATCAAAGACCAAGAGCGTTTGATTAACCGTTTCAAAGCCAAAGCCAGCAAAGCTTCTATGGCTCAGAGCAGGGTTAAAATGCTTGACCGTATTGAACGTATTGAAGCACCTGAAGACGACAACAGAGAAATCAATATCCAATTCAGGGTAGCCCAACAGCCTGGTAGATTCATCGCAGAATTTGAAGATGTGAGCAAATCCTATCCAGATATTGAAATTTTAAAGCATGCTTTTGGTAAAATAGAGCGTGGCGATAAAATTGCTTTGATTGGCGCAAACGGAAAAGGTAAATCTACATTGCTTCGTTTAATGGCTGGAACCGATTCATTTGAGGGTGAAATCAAAAAAGGACATAACGTCAAACAAGCATTCTATGCCCAGCACCAGTTGGAATCATTGAATCTTCAAAATGAGATTTTACAAGAATTGGTTGAATTTGGTACAGACCGCTCAGAAACTGAATTGAGAACCATTTTGGGTTGTTTTTTGTTTGAAGGCGACAGTGTATTCAAGAAAATTAAGGTATTGAGTGGAGGAGAAAAAGCACGTGTAGCATTGGCTAAAACACTTTTAACAGAAGCCAATTTCTTGTTACTGGATGAGCCTACCAACCACTTAGACATGCGCAGTATCAATATCCTTATTCAAGCTTTAGAAGGATATGAAGGTAGTTTTGTGGTGGTGAGTCACGACCGTTTCTTTGTGTCGCAAATTGCCAATAAAATTTGGTGGATTGAAGACGGTGAAATCAAAGAATACTTGGGTAGTTACGAAGAATACGAGTATTGGAGTGCCAAGCAAGAAGAAGACAAGAAATTAACGCAAGCCAATGCTCCTAAGGCTCCTAAAAAAGTGGAAACAAAGCCAGTTCAAGTTGAAGAGAAGAAGCCCGCAGTTAGCAATAATTATATCCAAAAACTCCAAAAACAATTGGCCGATTATGAAGCGCAAGCAACTCAAACCAAAGCCAAATTGGCCGAGCTTGAATTGTCTTTTTCTGATACCAATATCACCAATGATGCTGCTAAATTAAACGACTTGAACCGTTTTTATGAAGCAGAGAAAAAGGCTTTACAGCATATAGAAAAAGAAATGGAAAGGGTGTTAGAGGAATTGATTGAATTGGAATAATTCAATTCTAATAGGTCTTACGCCTTTGGCTTTTTATCCTTGCTATCATTCGACTTCCCCTTCCTCGCCCTCACCAATTTTGATACAATTTTCTTGCCTTCATTTTGGGCTTCAGTCGTTTTTTTGATGGCATACAAACGTGCTACCATGGCTTTGTTTTTGCCTTGTAATTCAATGATTGGGAAGGGATAGGTTTTGCCCAATTCTACTTGGTACATCTGGGTTTCTAGCTCAGTCATCAGCCAGGGTTGCAGCAATAAATGGGTTGGCAATGCAGCCAATTCTGGAATCCATTTGCGAATGAACTCTCCTTCCGAATCGTGCTCTAGTGCATTTTTAACTGGATTATACACCCTTAAGGTATTGACCCCAGTGGTTCCAGCTTGCATTTGAAATTGGGTATAATGAATGCCCGGTTCGTAATCTAAAAACAATTGCGCCAAATGGTACACCCCTTTTCGCCAATCCATATCCAAATGATGGGTTAAAAAACTCACCAACAATGCCCGCATTCTAAAATTAATCCAACCCGTTGCGTGTAAAGCGCGCATGTTTGCATCTACCAATGGATAGCCTGTTTTGCCCGCTTTCCAAGCTTGTAACATGGCATCAGAACCTTCAGCTTCTAATTGTTCATAAGCACTGTTGATGGCTTTGTATTCATACGAACAACGCTGTTCAAACTTCTGTACAAAATGGTCGTGCCATTTCAAACGGGTTAAAAATGCAGTGATGGCTCTTTTGTTTTGAAGCAATGGTTTTTGTTTGAGACTGATTTGGTAAACCTGTTTGATAGACAAATTTCCCCAAGCGATATAAGGCGATAAGCGACTGCAAGATTTTCTACTTTGGGCGGGTTTTGAAATATGGGCTTGGTAATACCTGTAGCGCTCTTTCAAAAAACCAGTAAAATATTGCCAAGCTTTTTGCTCCCCTCCTGTTTGCATTTGTGCATTTGTTTGAAAGCGCAAAGCCAATAAATGATCAGGAAGTGGAAAGGGATTTTTAGCTTCTAATACTTGGCTAATATTCGGAACCAAACTGGCTTGATAAGTATTATGAACGATGGCTTCAGCCATGTAGGCATGCCATTTTTTATCCCAACTTGCTCGGTTTGAGATTGCCCTCAATACGCCATTTCTTTGAAATTCAATCCAGGTAATACCCTGTTGTTTGAATAGCTGAGCCAAGGCCTTGTCTCTTTTAAAAGTAGCCGCTATACCCGATTCTTGGTAAGAAAAAATGCATTGAACAGTATAAGTTTCAAGCAGCCAAGTAAAGATGGAAACTGCATTTCCATACAACAACAAAGGCTTTCTGCTGATACTTGCCCATTGCGTTTGCATGTCGTCCAAAGATTGCCATTGAAAAACCAAATGCCGCTCGGCACAATCTGCATAAGCCAAAAATTCAGGTTCAAAAATATACAACACCAAATAAGGAATACCCGCTGCTTCGGCTTGAGCCAGAGGCAAATGGTCTTGGGTACGCAAATCGCGTTTGAGCCAAACCAAATTGAGCGCTTCCTTTGCTATTTGCATGGTGAATTGAATTTATGAGCTGGCATACTTTTTTTCCAAAACCTTTTCGCATTTTTTCCAATAATTGAAAAATGATTTTACGGGTGCAGTCTCTGCTTCCATCAGCCAATTGCGGGGTTCTTGCTTTCCTTTATAATGATGATTTAAGGGATGCTCTTTGAAAACAAATTGTGCCTTAGGGAACTGGGCTTGCAAGCTTTCAAAATCACCTACATAGACATTTACATCTGGAATTTCATTTGCCAATTCCAAAGCAAAATCTAAGCAAATTTGCGAAATGGGATATTGCTCAAAATGAGAAGGCTCCAGTATCAATACCCTGTTTACCTTTTCGTTTGCATACCAAGTTGGCGAAAGGTTGTAATAGTTATACAACAATACGGGTAAACTGTCATCTATATCAAAAGTATTGGCAATGGGCAATTTCGTACTGAGCGTCAAAGGGCTTTCAGATGTATACCTTTCAGGTATTTGCAAAGTTTCCAAGGCTTCGTAAGAACAATCAATCAGCGTTCCTGCTTGTTTTGAGCCAGTAAAACGATTGATGTTTTCTTGGTTGGCAATGTATTTTTTAGTAGAAAAAGAACCAGCTACCCATTGCCAAGAAAGGGCATTAGAACCCCAATCGCCATCCTTTAAATGGTAATACATCCATTTGGCCGGTTTGAGCCAATGGGCACCCATTAGATTACAAGCTAAAAATGCAGTGTACATGCGCACATGGTTGTGCATATATCCCTCTTTTCCCAATTCTTGAATAGCTAGGTCAATGGCATCAATACCCGTTTGAGCCTCAATAATGGCAGTTGGAATTTGATGGTGTAAAACCCCTGTTTGAACTTGTTTTAAATCTGTTTCAATGGCTGTTAATTGTTGTTGCCAGACCCTTTGAAAAAAATCACGCCAGGCCAATTGTTGGGCAAAGCCTCTGACCTCATTGAAATGGTATCCCTCTTGCATCAAGGTATCCAATACCAAAGAAGTATCGATGACCCCACGGGCAATATATGCCGAGAGTTTAGTGACACTGCCATGGGTGTAATTTCTTGTTTTGGCATACCCAATAGGGTCAATTGCCTGTATGGTTTTGATGAGCTTTAAATAGGTTTGCATGTGGCTTGGTCTAGTTTGGCTAAAAATTCTTCGGCCGTATTCAATAGTAGGGCCTGTTTTTCAGGAAGCATTTTATCAAAGGAATTCACCATCAATCCCATGCGGGGATTACTCAAAAAGAAATTGCGGTGAACATGAATGAATCGCCAATACAGGGCATCCCAAATTTGAGTCCAATCGCCTTTCTCAAAATCACTCATTTTTAACAAGTAATTACTCCCACTGATATAAGGCTTGGTGCTCATCACTCCAGCATCTGCAAATTGTCCCATGCCATAGACATTTGGCACCATCACCCAATCATAAGCATCCACAAACAATTCCATGAACCATTGGTAAACCCCGTCGGGTTCAATTTCGCAGAGCAACATAAAATTACTCAATACCATCAAGCGCTCTATATGGTGACAATACGCATTTGATAGCAGCTTTTTAACAACCATATCAAAAGGAACAATACCCGTTTCACCTGTATAAAAACTTAGAGGAATTTTGCGTTTGAATTGCCAGTAATTGGTGGTACGTTGTTGTTTGCCTTTGCTCCAGTAAATGCCTCTGATGAATTCTCTCCAACCCAGCAATTGCCTAACAAAACCCTCGGTTTGATTCAAAGGAATATTTTTGGCATGAGCCGCATCCAAAACAGCTTGCATCACTTCTTGGGGTAACAACAAACCCGCATTCAAGAACACCGACAACAAACTATGGTGTAACAAAGGAGCCTTGGCCACCATGGCATCTTCATACGTGCCAAACAACTCAAACCTGTTGTCAATAAAATCAGCCAACCAATTTTTTGCCCCTTCATGCGTGATTGGGTAATGGATAGCCCCTTGCAATTGACCTTGTGCTTTAGGAAAATTTGCTGAAACATACGCCATTGCCTCAGCTATGAATTGGGTATCTGTTTGGCTCAAACAATTGGGAATAGCTGGAATGGCTTGTTTTGCAGGAAAACGCTTTCTGTTGTCTTCATCAAAACTCCATTTGCCCCCTAGGGGTTGATTGCCATCCATCAACACTTGAAAATGTTTGCGTTGAGTGCTATAAAAATTGGCTTGTAAATAGCTTTTCTTGTTTTGGAAATAGGCTGCAACTTGGGCTGAACTCAATATAAATTGTGGGTTTTCGAACCAGACCAATGTTATTTGATTCTCAGCTGCAGCTTTACAAATGCGTTGTTTGAGCCAATCATCATCGGGTTCATAAAAGCCCAATTGATCATAGCCACTCTTTTTCCATGCTACAATTAAATCTGCAATAGCAATTGCTTTTCCTTCACTGGCCTCATACAATACATTGATTTGCTTGTCTTGTAATTTGGCTTGGTATGCGCGCATGCTGGCCCTGTGAAAAACCAATTTTTGTTTGTGAAAATGAAATTGGGTAAAAAAAAGTTCCTCTTCTACCAATGCAAGCTGATTGACTTGTGTTGGCAAGTTTTCGAACAATTGGTGCGGAAAAACCACAAATAAGCTTGTTTTCGTAATGAAGTTCACTTGAAGTAAACACCCTAAAGACCTTTTGGTTTTGAATTCAAATAAAGTTAAAAGCGCTGCAATTGAATCATTGAGGCATCAACATTTGGGGCTGTCAATAAATTTCATGCAATCAATTGCCTCCATCAAACAGCAAAACATCGTCTATGCGGTACGAGTTGGTACTGCCTGTTTGGGTAAAGCGGATATACAAGAGTGGGCATTTGCTCAAAGCACTGGTGGTACTGATGGTAAACCATTTTGCAGTACCTGTTCCGGTTGGCAATAATGTAAATGAAACTGGGGTATAATTGATGCCATCGCAACTGGTCTCAAGTAATAAGTCGGCAGCATTTGCAGATAATGTAGCCTTGTACAATCCAAATTGTAAAGTGGGAATGGCCATGGTAGAAGTATTGATTCCTGAAATGATGAAATTTTTGCCAGCTGTATTGGTAAAAAACACATTGGCATTGCCCGTTGCATTGGTATAGCCTGAAGAAGCACTGGTATTGCGCACATCAGCCGTTCCTGAAAAACTCAATTGCGAACTGCTAAACTTATGATTGGCAATGCTGGTGGTGCTGCTCACTTTTCCGAAACTTTCAAAAAAAGCAGTTTTCTTGCTGCCACAATTACACAAGTTTATCATGGAAGTGGAAGGCGCCTTGCCATCCGTTTTGTAATTGATTTGCGCACCAGAATTGGTAAAGGGATAGATACTGAAATAATAGCTTTGATTGGTGTTCAAATTCAACAAACACTTCGATTGATAAGCGGGCAATACCACTACCGAACTGCTGTCATTGCTTGGGGGAACGCCATCAACAGGCAATACTTGAGCCGCTTGTGCACTAGGCGAAATTTTAATCAAATAGCCATCGGGTAAAACCCCAGAATTGGCATCGGTCCATTCTAGTAAAAAATTATTCAGATTCAAGGCTTTTCCTGAAAATGCTGTTGGATAAGAACTTGGCTCGGCTTTGATGGTCACGAGACTGATGGTATATTTTTGAATGGCAGAACTGGTATAGGCTCCGTCATTGTCATAAGCTGTAATTTTCACATAAACAGTAGAAGCCACTTGTGCTGGAATGGGGTTGATGCATTTATAGACATTGTTTCCCATCAATTGCAGGCCAATGGTATTGTTCAATTGCAAACTATCGGTTCCCCATTGCAAATGCACACTGGCCACACTGCCATCATCAGTAACGGTTGCTGAAACTGAAATAGTATCGGCTTGTGTAGGAGCATTGTTCGAAATTGTAATGCCTGAAACTACGGGTGGCTGTGCACAAAAACTTCCTCCCCAAATCATGCAAACATATTCAGGATGGTCAACAAAGGGGTTGCGGTTATGCTGTGGGGTTGAATAATAAATGGCATTGTTTCGGTTGATTTCTTTGGTACTCACAGGGTCGTTCTTGTGCCAAGTCAATAACATGTTCAAGAACCAAGGCTTGAAATCATACGTAATTGTATCGATGAGGTATTTTGATTCAGTTGTTGGATAGTTTTTCACCCACGTGCCTATCTCGTCCATGTAACGGGTAGCCATGTACAAATAAGCCCTTGCAAAATCGCCTTTGTACTCGTTGATGGGTTCAAAAACAGTTCCTGTATAACCCGATACCGAACAAGGCCCCACTTTACAGCCATTGCTTGAAACCCATGTTGGGCTTGCACTTTGACCCAATGGATAATTGCTTTTTTTGTTATTTACATATTGGTCGGCAGGAAACAATTGGTGCAAATCTGAGTATTGTGGATTGGCTGCATTGTCCAAACCTCCCCACCAAGAATTGGGCATGCAATGTTCACGGGAATAACAATCGCCTTCAGCCGCAGCAGTTCCGCATTGATTGGTATAAATTTTAAAATAGTAATTGGGTGTGCTTCCTGGCTTATCAGAGTACATATCCCATACAAATGAGTCGAGCGGTGCTGGTCTTACATCAGTATAGGCATAGGCATTCCACACATCAAAAGCAGAGCTGGTATAGGGCAATTTCACATGACCCGTTTTGGCAATATCTCTTAAAGCGGAACGCAAAGCAGCACCCGATTTACCCGTGCTATTGCTGTAAAAATTAGTTGGGATTTGGGCAATGGCTGTTGAGCAAAATAACAGCCCAAGCCCCAACAGCATCAACCTGAATGAAGTAAATATACGCATGTAAAAAAAACGTTTAAACACCTGTTTTGGGGCTGAAACAGGCAAATGATTGGTTTAGAATTCGAAAAGCACAGATGACTCAAAGAAAAAAAGCACAAAAACTGGCGCTAAAAGCATTGCTTTTTGAACCAAATTTTATTGACTTTAAAACACTTGAGTTTTTAGATAGATAGCTGCATACAATAGCGCATTGCACACAACGTTGGATATTTCTAAGGCAATACCAAGGTAGTATTTTTAATAGAAATTACAAGGGGCTTTTTATAGCCTGTAAAAGCAAAGAAAATAAGATGATTCGCTTCAATTGCTTGTTTATTGATGCAATATTGACTGACCTAAATTCAGGCTTTTGAATACAAACAAGGAGTAAAAAATACTATTAAAATAGCAGATTTATTGGTTTGGAGATGATTATATTTGGATACTATCAAATTGAATTTTTCATAATGAAAGCCAGCGAACTTCAGATTAATAACTTTATTCAAACACCAAATGTTCAATTTGTAATACCAGTCTATCAAAGAAACTATGATTGGACAAATACTGAGTGTAAGGAATTGTTAAACGATATAATATCTGTTGAATCTGAGAACAGAGGTACACATTTTATAGGAAGCATTGTTTTTATACATGAAGGCACATATAGTACAAGTGAAGTAAAAGAATTAGTAATAATTGATGGACAACAACGTCTTACAACGATAAATATACTTTATGTTGCCTTATATAGGTATTCAAAGGATTTTAGAAAGGATCAAGATGCTGAGCGTCTTTACAATATGTTTTTAACCAATCAGTATGTAAAAAATGAATCAAGTAAATTAAAACTTAAACAAACTGATGCAAATTTTGCTGCTTTAAAATCTATTTTGTTGGGCACAGATAATAGCACTTTACCATATTCAAACGTAACAGAAAATTACAACTATTTCAGAAGCGTTATTTCTGAAGAAAATTTTGAAATCATTTTAAGAGGGTTGAATCGCCTGATATTTGTTGAAATTTCTTTAGAACGAGATAAAGACGACCCACAACGAATATTTGAAAGTTTAAATTCTACTGGCTTAGATCTATCTCAATCAGACTTAATTCGGAATTACATTTTGATGGACTTACCACCAAAAGACCAAAACCGAATCTTTGATTCCATTTGGAACCCTATTGAAGAGAATGCTAAAGATTATGTAAAACAAAATTCGTTGGTTTCTGAATTTATTAGAGACTATTTGACCCTTAGAAACAAGAAAATTCCAAATAAAAATAAAGTTTATGCAGAATTTAAAGAGATTTACGATAACAAAAAAGATGAAGCCTATCATCAGGAATTAGAAAATATAAAATCACTTTCAATTCATTACAAAAAGTTTGTAAATCCTTCAATAGTAAGTGATTTAAACATTAGAAAAGAGCTAGAGTATATCAATCGTTTAGAAATTAATGTTGCCTATCCATTTCTACTTCAGGTTTTTGAAGATGCTGAAAATGGCTTACTAAATAAAGAGGATCTTTTAAAAATATTAAAATTAATTCAAAGTTATGTATGGAGGAGATTCATTGTAGGTTTAGCAACCAATGCTTTAAATAAAATATTTATGACTTTGTACTCTGAAGTAGATATTGAAGAATATTATGAAAGTATAGCTAAAGCACTCTTGAGAAAAAAAGGAAGTGCAAAATTTCCAAGTAATGAAGACATTAAAACTGCTTTACGAGACAAAGATCTATACAATACACAACCTAAAAACAGAAATTATTTATTTGAGAAATTGGAAAATTTCAACAATAGAGAATTAGTAAATACAGAGAGTGAATACATAACCATTGAACATATTTTCCCTAAAAATCCCAGTATAGAGTGGAACCAAGATATATCTCAAAATGACTACACATTATTTAAAGAGAAATATCTAAATACAATTTCTAATTTAACTTTATCGGGTAATAATGCGGCCCTAAGCAACAAATCTTTTAGTGCTAAAAAGCAAATGAACATTGATGGTAAGGAACAAGGTTATATATACAGCAAATTTTGGCTAAATTCTTATTTAGGTACAATAGAAAAATGGACAATTGTTGAATTTGAATTCAGGTTAAATTTAATTTATGAACGATTTATTAAAATATGGGAAATACCTGATGTTGAGATAAATGAAACTGAGGAAACTGAAGAGCAAAACATTTTTGATGCAGAAAGTCCTACACATAAAAAATTAGAATACTTCATTTTTGAAAACTCAAAAATAGAAGAAGACACCGTTGCTCAAATGTATTTTTATGTAATTCGAAAATTATATGAAAAAAACACACAACTTCTTATCTGCAATCAAGAAACGTTAAAAATAACTAGAGAAATAAAGGATTTCAGAGCGGCACAAGAAGTATTGAATGGCTGGTTTATAGAATCAAATATTGACAGCAACTCAAAATTTACAATTCTTAAAAAACTGCTTGATTTATTTGAATTACAAGACGAACTTTTAATAAAGTATTCTTCAAATGGTGAAAGTAAATCAGAACCCAACCGATTTATTGTTAGAAAGAAATATTGGCAACAATTATTACCCCTTTTAAACAATACAAACTTGTTTAATAATGTAGGCCCAACAAAAGATCACTGGTTAAGCTCTGGCGCTGGAATTAGTGGCATTTCTTATACTTTAGTTGTTACTAAATCTAATATAAGAATTGAACTAACTATATCAACATCAAATAAGGATAAAAATAAACTCTATTTTAGAAAATTGTTCAACCATAAAGCAGAAATTGAAAAAGAATTTAGCAATTTTTTAGAATGGGAAGAATTAGCAGACAACAAAATGAGTAGAATAAAATTTGAGTTACTTGAAGTGAATTTATTTAATGAAAATCATTGGTCCAAAATGAATAATTTTTTTGTAGACAATTTATCAAAATTTGAAAATTCATTCAAAAAATATGTTTCAACACTAAAATAAAAATTAGGTTGATTTAATTAAGTTTAAGTTCAAAATAAAATACAAATACAACTCCAACTCAATTTCACTTACAAATTTATCAAGCCAGCAGAGATTCTAATTTCAATTTCCATCTTTCCCAGTCTTTCATTTCCTTAGCTTGAAGGTCAAAGAACTTCTGTGTATGGTCATGATGAATTAAATGGCAAAGCTCATGGGTGACTACATATTCGATTGAGCCTTTAGGTGCTTTTATCAATTCTGGGTTTAAAATAATTTTCCCTTTTGCTGTGCAGCTTCCCCATCGTTTTGGCATTGAACGAAATTCAATGGATTTTGGCTCAACTTTGTACTTTTTAAAGTTCTCAATTAAGGGTAATGCGATTGATGGTATTTTACTCTTTGCCTGAGACAAATACCAGCCTTCTAGTAAATTCTTTACATTACTAGAATTCTTGGCAATTACAAGCAGATACTTCCCTTTAAGTTTTACAGATTCGTCTTGCCCAATGATTACATTTAATAAATATTGTCGGCCCAGGTACAAGTGAGTTTCTCCACTTATATATTTCCTTTTAGTTGTTTTAGGATGAAATGATAAAAAGTAACTCAAATTTCGAAGGATCCATGGAGCACGCTTGACTAACTTCATTTCAATTTTGTCAATTTCAGCATCAACAGGAGCATTTACAATTACCTCCATTTCAGGTGTGACTGTTATACCTAGTGTTCTCCGTTCTGAGCGCTGTAGAGTGTAATCGATGGTTGCCGATCCAAATAGAAGTTTTCGTTTACTCATTTGTATCTAATTTTAGCGACATCAATACAATCGCCTGCAAGTTTGTCCATCTCGCCAAAACTTAAGGCAACATTGTATTTGTCACGAACTTCATCAATTAAATAATCTCCAATTTCAATTAAGAGTTTCCCCGTAATATTTGACTTATTCTGCCAATCAATAATTGGCTTATCCTGATCAAAAACTGATTTCTTAATTATGTCATCAATATTTAATGCAGCAAGCACAGAAATTTCTGAAAGTATTGCATTGTCTTGAAATTTTTCAGAAAGTAATTCTTTGGAAATTCCGTAGAATGCCGATGCCTCATCTTTACCCACAAGCGAAGCAGGAATTTCATTGTCAGTTCTTGTTAAGACATTGTCCATTATATCTTGGACTTTTGTTAAATATTGAGCTTCTGAAATTCTTTTTGCTTCATAATCTGCAATAGTTTCCATAATTAATTGAGAAAACTTTTTGTAAAACGCTGGATCTTCTTCCATTTTCTCAGAAATATGTTTAGAAGTTCTACTTGCTATTTTATCAGCCTTAGCAGCTTTTCCTGTTGTGTGCTCTAATTCTTCTTGAAACTTTTCACGGTCAAAAATATTAACCAGCTGAGTTATCGTTTCAATTTTCTCGGTTGTGATATGGGTATCAATTAACTTTTGAATTTGACCTTCATATTGCTTGTAATCTACCTCGTCGCTATATCGCTCGACCACGGCTAAGCGTAATTTTAGAAACATAGCAAGGTCTTCTTTGTATCGGCTAATTGCCTTTTCGTCTACTTCGTTGTGAAATTGAATTGAAGATAAAGCCATTTTTAGACTTTTAGCAAATGAAGCAAGCTTGTCATAGAAAACCACTCGAACAACCTCATCCTTTAAAATGAGCTGATATGCTTCCGCATCACGTTTATTGGCAACTGTCTTAAATAAGTCCCAAACTTCAGCATGTTTCTGAGGCAACTTACTCACTTCTTCATTGATATTGGTTAGAGTACCTGTTAAATCTTCTTTGTCAAAATCGTCTAATGAAGAATAAACTTGTAATGCATCTCCTAAATTCTCAATTACTCCATAGTAATCAATAATATATCCAAATTCCTTATCAGGATACAGACGATTCACCCTTGCTATTGCTTGCAATAATTTATGCCCTTGAAGGTTTCGAGTTAGATAAAGTACCGTATTTTTAGGTTCATCAAATCCTGTCAAAAGTTTATCAACGACAATAATAATTTCTGGGTCTTTCTGATTTTTGAACCTGTTAATAATGTTTTTTTCATAGCTTTTTGCATTACCATGCTCATCCATCATTTTCTTCCAGAACTGATTCTCTTTCTCCGTTGATTTTTCGAAGGCACTATCTTCTCCTTCTCTTTCGTCCATTGAAGAAATTAATACAGCACTACTAACTATTCCAATTTCATCTAGAAACTCTTTGTATTTAATTGCATTTACTTTTTTGTCACAAACCAATTGTCCCTTGAATGGAGTTTTACCCTGCCAATTCGCTCTAAAATGATAACTTAAATCCCAGGCAATCATCCTCATTTTTTGCTCTGCTGAATTCAAATGATCATGCCGAGCAAACTTCTTTTTGATATCAGCTTTTTGGTATTCCGTCAGCGGTTCTGAAACCATACCAAAGAATGTGTCTAATGGGCTTGAATTAACATCCTGAAGTGCTAATCTTCCTTCGTATAACAATGGCACAACAGCCTTATCATTCACAGCTTGGTCTACTGTATAAGCATCAATAATACCCCCAAACTTACCTGCAGTGCTTTTATCTTTTTTAAATAAAGGCGTTCCTGTCATTGCAATAAAACAGGCATTTGGAAGTGTTTTTTGCATGTCAATGTTGAAAGTACCATGTTGAGTGCGGTGACCCTCATCTACTAAAACAAATATGTCATGGCTTTCAAGTGGTTTACTTATTTTACGAATAGCAGCATTGAACTTATTGATGATTGTAGTAACAACAGCATCACTTTTACTCTCCAATAACTCAACTAGTCTTTGACCTGTGGAAGCATTTTCAACAAAACGACCACATTTCCTGAAAGTTTTGGTGATTTGGTCATCCAAATCTGTGCGGTCAGTAACCAACACTATTTTCGGGTTGCGAATACTAGGCTCCATGGCAATAGCCTGCGCTAGCATTACCATGGTTAATGATTTTCCACTTCCTTGTGTATGCCAAATAACCCCTCCGCTGCGTTTCCCTTGTTCAATATTTTTGATCCGTTTCATGGATTTCTTGATGGCAAAAAACTGTTGATACCTAGCTATCTTTTTTTCACCATTATCAAACAATACATAATTGAATACAAAATCCATAATTCGTTCAGGACGACACAATCCATACAAATACTCATCTTGTACAGTAGGCAAAACTAGACTACTTTCCAAAGCATCAAAATATCTGCGCACATACTTGAATCGATCTGAAAATATTTGATCTGAAACCTTCACAGACAAGGGAATATTCTTAATGCTTTCAAGTTTACTTTTGAAAGCAAGTTCTTCAGTCGTATTATCAAATTTCTCTTGCCATTTAGCCCAGAATTTTTCGGGTGTAGCATTCGTTGCATAAGCGGCATCCTGTGTAGCAATGCTCAATGTTAATTGAGAATAAACATATAAGCTCCGAATTCCATCTTCTTGCTGATTACGCAAATGCTGACTAATTGCCTGTTTCAATGGATCCTTCATGTCTGGGCGTTTGCACTCAATGATGCTCAATGGAATCCCGTTGACAAACAAAACAATATCCGGACGATAATGCTCTTTGCTAGTACTGCGCATTACGCTGTACTCTTCCGTCACATGAAAAACATTGTTATTGATATTTTTCCAATCAATGTATTGAAGTGTGAAACTCTTTTTATCACCATCCACACTTTGCTCCAGCGCTTGACCAAGCGTAAGGAGATTATAGGCCTTTTCACAAGCAGCTATATACCCCTCATTCATTGGCAAATTTTTCAAAGCCAAAATTCCTCTATCAATATTCTCATCTGTAAACAAACTTGTCTTATGAGCGCTTACCTTGATGCTATTAATTTCCTTCAGCTGCTTTCGCAAAATATCCTCTAGTAGCACATTAGTACTTTTGCCACCTCTCAAGCGTTCAGCTTCTGCCGGGCTCAAATAGCTATAGCCTAGCTTTACAAGCATTTGTAATGCCGGAATCTGACTTATATGATCTTCTTTAAAACTGGGTGTTTCCATTTATTTGAATTATCCTTATTATTAATTATAATTTGTTATTACCTGTGTAGAAATCCAATCTTATCTTTTTGAATATCAACACTTAGCCCCCTATTTCCCACTATTTGTCTCTTAAATTGTCTCTTAAATTGTCTCTTAAATTCTAATATCTCATTTTTTAAGAGACCAGATAGGCTTATTGAAACTCCCCAAATTCTGGGTCTTTCCACTCATTCTCAATTCTGAAATTAAGTTGCCGATCTTGTTTTTCTTCTGTTTTTCACTCATCCATTCCGGCAACTTATTCCATAACAAGTCATCAATATCGCCTCTTGACATACTCTTATGTTCTCTAATAGCCTTTTCTACTAAATCCAAATAATAACTTTTATCGAAAGCTTTGTTTTTAGAATAACTAGCTTTCTGTCCGGTCTTTTCGGCCACTTTAATTCCTATGAAAAAATTAGGCTTCCTGCCCTCAATAAGTTTTTTGGTTTTCAGATGCTTTTCCTCATATTCGGTAAGAGGCAGTTTCTTCTGAACTTTGTCCAGCATTATAATTTCCTCCAGAGTGAGTTCTTTATTTTGAGCCAACAATTTGGCATATTCCAAATCCAATATCTTTCCTGAAATGGTAACCTTTACTTTTCCTCCTGACAAATCAAAGTCAGGCATTGGAAAATAACGCTCTCTTTGATAATTGAAAATTCGCTTGATACCGCCACCGGCTGTATCAACCATTTTAAGATTAAACATGGCAGTTGCTAAAAAACGATTACGATAATGCTCTTCCGGCGCATCATCTTTTACTACTTTTTCTACACTGCCAGGAATGAAGGAACCCAGATTGGTAAAAATTAACTGGTCATCCATTTCCACAACATTTATCCTTCCATGTTTAGTATAATCCTGGTGAGCAATACAGTTATTAAGTGCCTCACGAATAGAATAAGGTTCATATTGATTTACTTCATCCGGAAAAAGCGTTCCGTCTTTGATATAGCGATATTTAAGATTGCGGATTTTAGCATACACTTTATCAACGGCGAGAATCATTGGACAACTGAATATAGCATAATCCTTATCGTTACCATTGGCATCTTTTAGTAGCCAGCGTATTTTTACTTCTGAAGGACTTATAAAATGTTCTGATTCTTCTTTACCCAATAATATAATTGCAGTTCGCGTTATTTTTCCTTTGATGGTAATTCTGGCTTTATTCAAAAAAGTGATGTCATCCCAGGAATCCACTTCCGCAGCCTTTTCCGGAAATTTATTTTTATAGTTTTTTCGGGCAAGTAAAATGGCCTCCTCATCTAAGTCTTCCAAGCTAGCACCCTGAACAATTGCGGCGCTCCAATCTTCCGTAGTTGCCTGCGCGCGAATGCGCTCTATTTCTTCAAGATTTAATGGAGAAAGATCTTCACTGTCTCTGCCGTAATAATGACCATCAAACGCAATGGGAATACCTTTAGGTGCAGCAGGAATTTGAAACATAACAACACGACCATCAGGCTCATCTAACTCATAAATATCAATGAATGTAATTCGGTTAGTTGTTTTATTAGCGATTTCACTTTTCAGGCTATCTAAATCTTTCCTGGTAGTTCTAAACTGGCTCCCAACGATTGAATGCTTTTTGTTTTCGATACCAAATACAAGCCATGCAAAAGGTCTCCCTTTCAAATTAGCTTCGTTACTAAGTGCTGAAAAGTACTTGCCCAGTTTATTAAAATCATAACCGGATTTTGCTTCTTTGAATTCAACGATTTCGTTTTCCGCTGAAAGATTCCGCAGATCGGTTAGTATATGTTGTAATTCCGCTATTGTCATAATTCAATACATTTATCTGTTTTAAAAAGCGCGTTCTCATAACGCTGCACATAGCCTAACTGATTGGTAAGAAGCTTGGTTTTACCAATGTTAAACTCCGGAATATTACTATGATGATGTCCATATACCCAACAATCAATGCTAGACGATTCAATCATATCAAACAACTCTACTGCAAAAGCTTCATTGAGAGCATCACCATTATATTGTGGTGGATAGTTTAGAAAAGTTGGGCAATGATGTGTGAAAACAGCAATATTACTCTCCTTGGCCAATGTCAAATCATTTTTGATAAACGCTACGCTCTCTTTGTGAAGTTCATTGTATTGCTCTGAAGTAAAACGATATTTCCCATGTTTGATTAATCTAAAATCATTCATGCTTCTTTCTATCTGCCACTGATTAGCTTCACTGATATGACTCCAAAGCGTTGAGAATACTAGCCTTGAATTATCATGAATGACTGATGTATTATTCACTAAAAAAACATTGCTTCTGATTTTTTCATTGAGCACACCACTTTTTATTGCGATATCAAAATGATAGTACTCATGGTTGCCAGGCAACCAATAAGTAGCTTCAAAATGATCTGACAGATAATTGAAAAAATCTTTGTGCTTATCAATGATAGCAAATGGAACAATATCGCCTGCCAACACCAATACATCTGCCACCGGTTGCAATGGAAACTCCCGCATGAATTCCTTGTTTTCAGGGAATTCTAAGTGAAGATCAGAAGCGTATTGAACTTTGAGTGCCATTTATTTTAAATTATAAATTCCAATGTATGCACCAATTATTAGAAAAAGGATATTGATTATATATCTAATATTTTCTTCTTTTTGAATCCAATGACGATTTTGTAAAAGCAAAAACTGCTGATGCTGAAACCATGTAAATCCAACATGAAAGCCTGAATTACTATCCTTCTGCCCGAAACGGTAAAAAAAATAAATCCGCTTTTTAAAATACTCAAGGCAATGAACCCTTTTAAAGTACTTCTCATTTTCTGAATACAGCGGGTGAGAGGTGCCCGACTCTAAAAAGCGACCTTTTTTAATCTCAACAAATCTGTCATTCACGAGAAACAGTTTTCCTGAGTTTTTGAGAGTACATTCTAGCATTTGAATTTTCATATCAATCAATTTTCAATCTCACCTTCCCAGTCAACAACACCTGCATCAACCCTTTCTTCTGTTCTCTTAATTTATCAACCTTTGCTTTAAGTAAAGTAATTTCTTTATCTGCCGCCTGAAGCACTTGAGCAATGGCAGTTTGTTCTTCGAGAGATGGGGGTATCTCAGTTTTTATTTCTTCAAAATCACTTTTTGAAATAGTAAATCTTGTACTCCCAGTTGCACGCCTTGAGAATTCATTAAGTATGTTTTGATTATTAAAAACATAAGCACGAAAATTATAAGCTAAAGCAGTTTCCTGAAATAGTCTAAACCTAACTAAATGATAGCTGTAAACCGTATTTTCTAAATCAGCAGTTACAACAGCAGAATGACCAATATCATCAGGTGTTTCTGAAGATGGAGTAAACAAAATATCACCCTTTCTCAAATTGAAGGTGTTTATTTCACGTTCGTTTGCTGATGTCTTCTTGCATTCAAACTCTGGCGAAATAAATCGATTTCTATATACATCCATGTAGTTAACTAGATTAACAATTTTTTCTCCTTCCAATAAAACCTTATCAACGCTACTTGTTTTGATTTCGCCAATATCACCTAGCTTTATTTCCTTCCACTCCCCACCAAACCCCTTCAATCTTTTCTTCCCAGTAAGCAATTGCTGCATCAACCATTTTTTGCGCAGTTCTTTTTGGGCAATAAGCTTTTCAGTTGTTTGAATAGCGGCATCACTTGTGCTTAGAATTTGAGAGATGGCTAGCTGTTCTGTTAGTGGAGGTAGGGGGATTTTTAACGAAGCATATTCTTCTGCATTAATACCAGGCTGCCCACTTCTCATTGATACCGTTTTAACCCAATCCCAATAATGCTTAGTTTCAGTAAAATATTTAAGATGTTGTGGTATCAATAATTTTTCATTTGTCCTAAAACGAATCAAGAATCCTGCGAATACAAGTATTCCGTCTGTAGGCCTATATAAATAGGTTTTCCCGACAGTTGCTCCTGTTCTTGCAAAAACAATGTCTCCATTTTTTAAAATAAATTGCTGATAATTTGGGTCGCCCACAGAAGCTTTTTTATCATTTGAATAGTTTCCGTAATCATCAATATCAGTAATTCTCAAATAAGCGGGCAAATCATCCGAAAAATCAACAGCCGGAGCGTTAATTCCATATTCGCCTTTCACCAAACAACACTCTCCCAATATTTTAATCTCCCAATCATTAGGGATCTCAGTTTTGTAAAACGGCTTGGTATTTTTTGTCTCAGTTGCCATTATTTTTTCTTTTTGGGCGTTTTTTGCATATCCTTCAACAATTTTTTGTCATCGCTTACCAATTTGCGTTTCAGCTTTTGGGCGTCTTCGCCTGCCGGAAGGTTTTCGGGTTTCACGCCTCGTTCGCCCAACATTTTTCGAACGGCACGGTTATTTTCTATATGCTCTTCCGAAATTTTGCTTACTCCTTTCAAGTCTTTCTCCACTACATTGTGACTGGTGAGTTCGTTGGCAAAGTCTTTGGCTTTTATGGCAAGAGTGGAAAGATGGTCTGCTAAAGGTTTACTTTCAGGAACGCCCAATTTCTTTTTCATCATTTGAGTATTAAAGCCGCCAAAAAGTATTTGATCGCCTTTAGAGCGGATAAGGGCAAATCCTTTTTCATCCACATCGCGTTCGTATAAAATACCGGAAAGTTTCCTTTCAGATTTGCTGAGCTTTTCTCTTGCAGTGACACGGGCTACATCCAACAATCGCTTTTCAATGATTTCTTGTTTACGGGTCTGCAAGGCAAAATAGGTCTGAGCAAAGGCTATCTCAGATTTACTAGCATCCCCATTTTGTGCTACCAAATAGCAGGCATATCGGGTCAGCGCTACATCACTAATTTCGCGATTTACTCCACTGCCTATTTCCACCATTTTTCCGAATTCGGCAAAATGGTTTTTTACTTCTGCTCCGGCATTTTCGCAAGCAACTTTTGCTTTTTCAACAACCTTTTCAAAGTTCTTCCATTGTGCATATCCCAATATGTTTTGCATATCTCTGGCACTCCAATACTCAATGCCTTCATTCAGTTGTTTTGTCGCTTCAAATTGTTGAAACAGTTCTGTTATCAATTCCTTTTTCATTGGCTTAATTCTTTTAGGTATTGATTAATTTCCGCTTGCACTGTTTTTAACTCATCTTCCAGTTTTTCAATCTCCTTTTGCACACCAGCAATATTCACCTCCGCTTCTTCTTCAAAAGTGTCCACATAACGAGGAATATTTAAATTGAAATCATTTTCCTCAATCTCTTTAAAGGTTGCTACATAGCTATATTTCTCTTCCACTATTCCCGGCTTAATCTTACCTTTTGCAAATTCTCTGTAAGTAGTTACAATGTGTTCGATATCGCTTTCACGTAATTTGTTTTGATTCTTTGCACTTTCAAAATGCTGACTGGCATCAATGAACAATACATGTTCACTGGCTTTTGCTTTGTTAAAAACCATGATAGCAGCCGGAATACCTGTTCCAAAGAACAAGTTCGCAGGTAAGCCAATTACAGCTTCCAACAAATTCTCTTCAATGGTTTTTTGCCTAATTTTTCCTTCGCTACTTCCACGGAACAACACACCATGTGGCACAACCACACCTGCTTTGCCTTGTTCATTCAGCGTTTCTATCATGTGGCTGATAAAAGCCCAGTCTCCTTTGCTCTTTGGTGGCACACCTCTCCAAAAACGGTTGTATTTATCGCTCTCCGGATCGTAACTCACCGTAGTCTTATCGCCATCTTTATCTTCTACCTTACCCCATTTATCCAGTGAGAAAGGCGGATTGGCAACCACAGTATCAAACTTCATCAGCGCATCGCCCTCTTTTAATTTTGGATTGCGAATGGTATCACCCCAACGGATAGTAGCATTGTCAAATCCATGGAGAAACATATTCATTACAGCCAATGCCCAGGTACTTCCATTCGCTTCTTGGCCGTATAAAGAAAAATTATCTGAGCCTACTTCTGTTCCGGCTTTAATAAGCAATGATCCTGAACCACAAGTGGGATCACAAATACGCGAACCTGGTTTGCTTTGTGTCAACTTTGCCAATAAAGTAGATACTTCATTTGGCGTGTAAAATTCTCCCGCTTTTTTACCTGCATCACTGGCAAAGTTTGCAATCAAGAATTCGTAAGCACCACCAATTATATCTGCACCGCCGACATGTGAAGGACGCAAATCCAATTTTTCAGAATTGAAATCAATAAGTAGAGTTTTCAATCGTTGGTTCTTATCCTTCGGTTCACCCAACTTACTATTATTAAAATCGATGTTCTGGAATATTCCAGCACCATCCTCGCTATATAGTTTATCACGATTGGCTTCTTCCAAATCAGTCAGCGCAATATTGATTAACTCTCCAATATTGGCTTCATTTCTATGTTCATACAAAAATTTAAAATGACTGTGCTCGGGCACTACAAATCGTTCATGCTGCATAGCTCGTTTTGCACGATCAGCATCCCCGTTGTATTTTTTGAGATAGTCTTCCAATTTATCATCATGCACATCACTGAGGTATTTCAAAAACAGCATAGTAAGCACATAATCTTTATATACACTGGGATCAATGCTTCCACGAAATGTGTCGCATGCTTTCCATACCGCATCGTTGATGTCTTTTTGAGTTATTTTAGTCATGATTATTGAGTTATTGCGTTAATGATTTGATGTTGTATTTTTTTATCTCTTAGAGTTGACAATTTCACTTGAATCACTTTTTCCTTTAATAGCAATTTAGAAATTGAAACCACAGATTTTTGTTTCTCGATTGAAGGAATCGGAATTTCAAGTTGCTCAAGTACACTTTTAGAAATAGAAGGAATTGAAGTTCCCATGGCTTGTGCTTTAAGAGCAATCTGAGTATTTGGATTATTTAAAAACCAAGCTAAATATTCAGGTAGCACCTCGGAACTAGATAAGCGTATTACAAAAAAAGAAGTGGAGGCCACTGCCGGCGGATTATGTTTTTCGTATACTGATGCAAAATTTTTTGTTCCCTTTGCCGCAAAAAGAACATCGCCAGGTAGCAAAAGATGTTTTTGAGAGATATCTTCAATAAGCAGATCGGGGTGAATTGATGATAAAAGATTCCCTTGGTCATCAAAATGCTTCGATTGCAAATACACTACCTCACCCATTGCCATAGGCTTGGCGAATAGTCCAGTTTGAAGAGTTGCAATTTGCTGAATTTTCGATTTCAATATTTTTTCGAATAAGTACACTACAAATGTACTTATAAATATCAAAACAAACAAAAAACAAATAATTTATAACTAAGTATAAATTCTACAAAATTTAAATTGATTCATTTAAATTACAAATGTATTTGTAAAAAAGCCTTTCACTTGCACGTATCTCACTAATGCACTCTAAGAGTTCGTCGAAATAGTCTCTACCAAATTGTTTACCTTGTTTTAGCCTTTCATCATCTAGCACGAATCCCTTAATGATGAAAGCTTTCAATGTACTGGTCACCCAGATACGAAACTGAGTTGCCTAATGGCTATTTACTCGATAACCAACGGCTATGATGGCATCAAGATTATAAAACTCGACATTCCTCTTGACCATTCGGCTACCTTCCGGTTGAACTGTTTCCAAAATGGAAATAGTTGCCTTTTCATTTAGTTCACCTGTTTCATAAATATTGCTCAGATGTTTGTTGATGGCAGGTACTTCCACTCCAAACAACTCTGCCATCCGCTTCTGCGTCAGCCAAAAGGTTTCATCATTAAAAATCACTTCTATTTTTACTTCACCCGTTGGTGTATTGTAAAATATAATATCGCTAGTTTTTGGGGTATCATTACTCATTGTACTTCTTGTTAGTCAAGCGTTTGAATGCATTTAAAAATAAGGATTTTATTTTCCAATACAAAACTTACTAAAGATATTCCCCAAGAGGTCGTCTGATGAGATCTCACCTGTAATCTCACCTAGGTGGTGCAGGGCTTTGCGGATATCAAAGGCAAGCAGCTCTCCGCTCCTACCAAATTCCATTGATTGAATAACGGCTTCGAGGGCGGTTCTGGCATGGGTCAAGGCTTCAAAATGCCTAAGATTGGTTACCATTACCTCGTTTTTCACCTGCTCTTTTTTAACTAAACCCAAAAGTTTTTCTTCTAATGCTTCAATGCCTTGAGCATTTTTACAAGAGATGGGCAATAAGTTCGGAATGCCCTCAAAGGCATTTGCATGCGCACAGAGGTCAATTTTATTGGCAAGTGGAATCAAGACTGCATTGTTGTCTTGAAACTGACTGAGCTCTTCTAAAAGCGTTTCAGGGGTTGTTAAAGACGCATCAAACACATACAAAATGATACTGGCCTGCTGAATGCGCTCAAAAGTTTTTTCAATTCCCATGTTTTCAATCACATCGGAACTGCCTTTTCTGATACCAGCCGTATCAATCAAGCGAAACAAAATACCATCAATCACAAAACCCTCTTCAATTACATCACGGGTAGTACCCGCAATATCGCTCACAATGGCTCTTTCGTCTTTTAACAAGGTATTGAGCAGGGTACTTTTTCCTGCATTGGGTTTACCTGCAATTACTGTAGGAATACCGTTTTTAATGGCATTGCCATAAGCAAACGAATCTATTAAAACAGTCAAATTGCCAATGAGTTGCTTTACCAAATCACGCAATTCAGGGCGGCTGGCAAACTCAACATCTTCTTCCGAAAAATCGAGTTCCAATTCAATCAAAGAAGCAAAATTCACCAATTTTTCACGGAGCATGCTCAATTGTTTTGAAAAACCTCCCCTCATCTGTTTGAGGGCAGTTTCATGGCTTGAGGCACTTTGCGAAGCAATCAAATCTGCTACTGCTTCGGCTTGGGTCAAATCCATTTTGCCATTCAAAAAGGCCCTCAAGGTAAACTCTCCTGGCTGCGCCATTCTGGCTCCATTTTTCACCAAGGTTTCCAAAATGCGTTTCAGAATATAAGGCGAGCCGTGGGCACTCAATTCAATGGTATCTTCTCCGGTATAACTTTTAGGGCCATGGAAAACGGAAGCCAAAACTTCATCTATCCAATGTTCGCCGTCCATGAATTTTCCAAAATGCAAGGTATGGCCGGGTACAGTGCTTAAATCAGCTCCTTTGAAACAGGCTTTGCAAATGTCAAGAGCCCTTGGTCCACTCACCCTGATCACCCCAATGGCACCAAGTCCTGTGGGTGTAGCAAGGGCACAAATGGTTTCTCCTAATTGCGATTTGGAATAATTCATTGCCACAAAAGTAAATCATTCTAAGCAAGAACTTTATTTCCCAGTATTATTTCTAAATTGGCCTCATGAAAATTTGGTGTTTCATTTTGAGTATCTGCTTCAGTCAATTGACTATTGCACAAAACAAATCTGTTCAACAACTGCCTTTACAAGACAGCGTCATCCAGCTCAACTTCCAAAGCAAATTTCTGGGTGATAGAAACATTAGTATTTGGCTACCCGCAGCAAAAAAAGGAGCTGAAAACGAAAAATTAAGTGTGATGTACATGCACGATGGGCAAATGTTGTTCGATTCAAGCCAAACTTGGAACAAACAAGAATGGAAAGTAGATGAAACCTTGCAACAATTGTTTTTAGACAGCAATTACAAACGCTGCATGGTGGTTGGTATTTGGAACAATGGGCCGCTAAGGCATTACGAATACAGCCCAGAAAATGCCATTCAAGAATTTTTAAACCCTCAAGAACGAGCGCAATTAATGGCGCAATACCACCAAAATAAAAAGACGAATGCAACTGATAAACAAAGCTTGTTAGGCAATTTGTATTTGCAGTTTTTAGTGCAAGAACTCAAGCCATACATCGACCAGCACTTCCCTACCCTTGCTGATGCAAACAATACAGCCATCATGGGTTCCAGTATGGGCGGAATCATTTCTTTTTATGGCATATGCGAATACCCTGGCATCTTTGGAACTGCCATCTGTTTATCAACCCATTGGCCGGGTTTCTATTCTTTAGACCATGCCCTTTTTCAGCAAGCCACGCTGGCTTATGCCAACAACAAAATTCCAAATTTGCCTAAAAGTTCTAGGTTGTATTTTGACCGAGGAACCACTACCCTAGACAGTTTATACGAATTTGGCCAAAACCAAATAGACCAAATTTTACAAAAACATTTGCGCCCAAAACAATTTGAAACTTTGGTATTCAAAGGTGCCAACCATACCGAAAAAGCTTGGGCTGACAGACTTGCTATCCCTTTTAAATTTGAATTAAAAAAAGAAGAACTGAGATAAATCATTGTCAAGACCAACAGATTGACCGTAATTGCAGGCTCAATTTTACCACAATGGAATTAAAGCCTTACCTTATTTTTCAGGGCAATGCAGAAGCAGCCATGAATTTTTACGTTGCCTGTTTTCAAGCCGAAATTATTGGCATCAACCGTTACGATTCAGCGCCTATGGACATTCCTGAAAACTTTACAAACAAGGTTTTGCATGGCGAAATTAAAATTGGCGAACAATCCATGTTGTTTTGCGATATTTTACCTGAAAGACCTTATGTGCAAGGCAGCAATTTCTCTATGTCTATCGATATTCCGCAGGTGAAGGAAATGGACAAAGTTTTCAATCAACTTGCCGTAAATGGTAAAATTGAAATGCCTTTGCAAGATACTTTTTGGGGCGCTCGTTTTGGTATTTTAATCGACCAATTTGGCATCAGGTGGATGTTGAATTGTGATTTGAATTAAGCTACCGAAAGGGCTTTCAATCGTTGGTGTAATTTCTCGATGGCAAAGTTTTCTTTACCTTTTACCCTTTCCATGTAATTAATTTTACCCAGCAAGATGCGCAGAAACTGCTTTTCTGTAATTGCTTTGTTTGATTGAAGATGGCGCGCGTAATTTTGCAGAGCCTTGCTTAATCCATGCCTCTCTGCATCATGCAAAATGGCGCGCAACAAGCGGTAATATCGCCTATCCAAATTCAATTTCTTGTTTACCTTGATGCCCGTCACATATTTGGCTTGCTTAGGCCCAGCCATTCTGTATTTTTTGGGATTCACTTCAAAGCCTTCTTTCCACAATTCATCTATCACCAATTGGTCAAAAAACAAAGGGAAAGCATCCATGCTGGAAAAGCTCAAATCATCGGCATAACGAGTATATACTATGGTATTAGCAAATGACTTACGAAGCAATTGTGTCAATCTAAAATCGAGGGTTCTACAAACAATATTGGATACGATAGGCGAACTGGGCGCCCCCATGGGCAATCGACCTTGGTAAGTACATAGCAAAGCCAATTGTGCGGCAAATTCATTTGTAAATCCAAATGGCTCTATTTGCAAGGCTGCATGTACTTTGCGGGCAGAAATGGCATGAAAAAAATCTTTGATATCGAGGTTCAACAAATACCTGTGTTGCAAATGCATTTGGGCATTGCTCAAATTGTCTTTTGCAATAGCCCCCTTTTGCTTTTGAACAAATCCATATACTGGTTCGGGTGCATTGTATAAAGTGGTCAAATACCTTGCAATAGCGCTTTGTATCTGTTTTAAACTTTCATTGGGCGACTCAATTGTTCTTTTCCCCCCACGCTTTTTGGGAATGCTGAAACTTTCGTAAACAGGGTTTTCTAATACCTGCATACAAGTTGCATAGTCAATTTTGTAGGCATTGCAAAAGCTTCTTAAATCGTTGTATTTTACTGGGTACATCGTTAAAAAATAGTGCTGCCTGTTTGATCTAATTTACCAATAAGACGCATTTTCGCAGAAAATGCTAAACTATTGCCCCTTGTTACAAGGGCTGCAGTTGCACAGCCAAAGACGGGTATTTCTTCATCATATTTTGCAGGCATGCACTATTCAATTTTTTAAAGTTCTTTCAATCTGGAATGAGGAATTTTTATATCATCTGTTACCATATTGCTGAATCGGCCATGTTCATCATACGAAATACGAACTGAACCCGTTAAAAAACGGTTGTTTTTAGCCAATATCAATTCAGCCTGATATTGGGCATTGGTTCCATCTTCCCATTCACATAAATGGTAATAAGAAGGCCTGTACAGAAACAATACCTGGTCGGCCAATTCTTCTATCCATCCACTGTCTTTTAAATCAGATAACATTGGCCTATTGGCAAAGCTTCTTTTTTCTGCATTTCGGCTTATTTCAGATCCAACAAACAAAGTAAATTGGTAAACCGTTGCCAAGCGTTTCAATTCTTTTAAAATCAAACCAATGTATTTGTCACGGATTGTAAAATTGCCTGAAGAATTTTGTTGAAGAAACTGAATGCTATCAATCATCACCACATCAATTTTATTTGCAACCACATGCTTGAGCAGACTTGTCATCAAATGTTTTTCATTGCTTTCTAACAAATTACAAAAGCGAAAACGCCCAAGTTTTTCTAATTGATTCAACTGTTCAACTTCTTTGTTTAAGCTGTCGGCTGAAGGCATTTCAAAATCTACTTGATGTTCAATGGGAACCCCATGCAAATAGGCATTTAAAAAACGAGCTGCCGTCATGTGATAACTCAAAAACAAGGCATTTTTTTGCTGTTTGACAAGCATGTTTTTAAACATCGACAGCAGGAGTCGTGTTTTGCCCATGCCAGATCTAGCGCCTATTACACAGAGTTGCCCAGGCTCTAAACCACCTCCCATTAGTTTATCTAGAGCAGGAAATCCGGTAAACAAAGTATGTGCACTTTTACCCTGCACAATTTCATCCAATTGAGAAAGCAACAAGCCTGAAAAAAAGGGTGCATATTGAGCCTTGCTTTGTTGTTTTATTTTCACCAATCCAAGCAGGGCATTGTCAATTCTTTGCTCAATTAATTCTTGGGGATTGCTCAAATCTTGGGCAATTTCTAACAATTGCCTTTGTAAGTAGGCTTCTTCAATCAATGCAATGCAATCTTCTATTTTTGAAGCTTCTGTTTGACATTGGCTCAGTCCATAAAAACAATCGTTCCAAGCCATATTTGGGTATTTGTCAGTAACCGATTGCTTCAGCAGCATGCTGTCAAATTTTAAGTTGTTTTTGATTTTCTCTGCAATGATTTCAAACAAAATTTGATAGGCATGATGTTGAAAATAATGCGATTGAATTTGCACAATGCTCAACTGAAAAACCTCGGGGTATTTGAGCAAACCTGCAATAAAATATTTCTCTAGATCTTGAGATTGAAATTGGGTAGACATTTTAAATAATTTAGGAAAACAAAATTATCAAAATACAGGTGTATAGTTTTTAAATTTAATGCACATTCATTGCAAATACACTGCTACTAAGGATTGGCAATTTTCCACATTGCCGAAAGCCTTGTAAGTCTTGAAAATAGGGATGTGCACAAATTATAAAGCTATCAAAATCAATTCAGTAAGACGGATAAAATGCATCTTTAAAATGCGTCAAATTCATTTTTCCAGCATGCATATTGATAGCAACAATATCAAAACGAACGGTATTGTATTGTGGATGCATTTTTAGGTATTCCTCAACACCTTGGATCAGTATTTTTTGTTGGTTTTTACTCACCGATTTTTCTGGTTCTAACAAGGCATTGTAACGTGTTTTTACCTCCACCACTACCAATTCATTTCCATCTTTCATGAGCAAATCAAACTCGGCTCTCCTGACTCTGTAATTGCTTGCCAGCAATTCGTAACCACATTGAATTAAAAAATCTAAGGCTTTGTTTTCGCCCCATCTACCAGTCTGTTGTTTGTTGTGTACTGTTGCCAATTTGTGTGCTTTTGCTCACTAAATATACACCCAGTACCGTTAACAACAAGGCAAAAATAGTTTGTATGTTCATGGGTTCATTCAGCCAGTACCAGCCTAATAGCAATCCAACAGCAGTATTGATGTATGCATAGGTTGATACAATACTAGCAGGTAATTTTTTCAAAACATACATATACGAACCAAAGGCAATCCAGCTTCCAAAAACCACCAAATAAGCAATAGACAAAACAGCTTCTTGGGTCAATACAATGCTTTGATTGGTTTCGCCTAAAAGTATAGAACAAAATACCAAAATTATGGCTGCAGCAAACATTTGGAAGCCTGATGAAAACAAGGGATGCACTTTGCTAATATGGTGTTTAGAATAAACGGTTCCAATGGCCCACAATAAATTACTCAAAACAATGGCAACAATGCCTGTCCAAAAATTTTCCGTTTGATGCACCGATAACCTGTTTGAAAAAATCAGTACTTGACCTATTAAACAAATTAAAAAACCCAAAATGGTGAGTCCATTGATTTGCTCTTTCTTGCCTAAAATTAAATTGAACAATACAATCCAAACTGGCGTCAAAGCACATATCAAAGAAGTCAAACCGCTGTCTACATATTGCATGCCCCAAGTGATGATTCCATTGCCACCTGCCAACATGACAATACCTGTAAAAAAGAAACTTTTTAAATCTGTTTTACTGGGCATTGCATAGCCTTTCACCAAAAAATACAAGAGCAAACAAAAACCTGCAAGGCCTTGTCTAATGGCTGCCATCATGAATGGAGGAAAAGTTTGTACGCCAATTCTAGTTGCCAAATAGGTGGTTCCCCAAAAAATGGAAACTGCAAAAAATGCGAGCCAAGGAATTAAATTTTTATTCACAACAATGCGTTTATTTGATAAATACATTGAGTAAAATCTTCGGCTACATGTAACAATCGGCTGCCATACCAACTAAACAATTCGCCATCTACCAATACTGTTTTTGCCTTTAAACCTTCTTGAATGAATTGCTCTTGGTGCTTGGCTTTAAATGGAAAAGGCTCTGATGAAAGTAAAACCAAATCTGCACCCAAATGATTCAATTCTTCCACACTGGTTTGAGGATAACGCTCTTTGCTATTTTCAAACACATTTACCCAGTTCAAATGCTTCAAAAGGGCATGGATATAGGTATCGCCGGCAACTGCCATTAGTGGTTCTTTCCAAATCAAATAAGCTACTTTTAAACCGGGTTTACTGATTGATTGCAATTGATTGAGCAAGCTTTGAATACCTCGTTTAATTTCATTGCATGGATGGGTTTGATTGAACAAAACTCCCATATCAGTGATGAATGCGAAAGCCTCATCAATGGTTTTGATATCGCTGATATACACTGGAAATAAACTGGCCAACTCCTCAATTTGGGCCATGGTATTTTCTTCTTTGTTAGCAATGATGATAGTGGGAGACAGTTCTTTGATTTTGTCTATTTTCAGGGTTTTAGTCCCCCCTATTTGAGAAATGCTTTGTTTGATTCTTTCTGGATGAATACAAAACAAAGTTCGGCCTACTACTTCTGATTCCAAACCCATATCTATTAATAGCTCTGTGATAGAAGGAACCAAAGAAACAATGCGTGTTGGCTTCGTTTCAAAAGTTAAGGTTCGGCCTAATTGATCAATGATTTGAATTGATTTACTCATGCGATTTCAAAGTTGGCATTTTCAACATTCAGAACCTATTTTTTAGAAATTAAAATCAAAATTTCAGAGACTACAAGAATTTAGACGCTATTTTGTATGTTCGCAGTCTGTATTTCACATCATTAATTTAACTATTCATGGGAAGAGTATTTGAAAAAAGAAAACACAAAATGTTTGCCCGCTATGCTAAAATGAGCAGAGCATTTACCAAATTTGGAAAAGAGATTCATATTGCTGTAAAAGCTGGTGGAACAGACCCTGAATCAAACTCAAGATTAAGAGCAATCATTGCCAATGCCAAAGCAGCCAATATGCCCAAAGCAAATATTGACGCAGCTATCAATAGAGCCAACAATAAAGACGAGAAAGACTTTGAAGAAATTGCATACGAAGGAAAAGGACCACATGGAGTAGCCATGATCATTGAAACTGCTACTGATAATCCTACCCGTACCATTGCCAATTTGCGTTCACATTTCAACAAAACTGGTGGCCAAATGATGGTATCAGGTAGTTTAGATTTTTTATTCGAAAGAAAGGGGATTTTCAGAATTCCAACTACTGGCATCAACCCAGAAATATTTGAATTAGAAATGATTGATTTTGGCATGGAGGAAATGGAAGATGATGGGGAAGGTTTTTACATGATATCTGTTCCTTTTACAGAGTTTGGCGCCATGCAAAAAGCTTTGGAAGAAAGAAAGATTGAAATTACCAATGCTGAATTACAAAGAATTCCAACTACTTCCGTTGAATTGAACGAAGAACAAGAAGCGGAGTTCAATAAATTGATGGATCGCTTAGACGAGGATGATGATGTGACCAATGTCTGGCACAACTTAAAATAAGCATTAAAACAACATGAAAACCAGGTCATCCAAAAAACCAATTTTAATTGAAAGAGCAGCCGAAAGACATGATTTCAGTGAAATCATAGAGCTTTCCAAGATTTGTTTTCCGAACAACGAACCTTGGACTTACCAAATGCTCGACAGCCAATTCAAGTTGTTTCCGGATGGCATGCAGGTGATTGAATACGAAGGTAAAATTGTAGGTTCAGCAACCAGCTTAATCATCAGTTGGGATGAATACGATGACGACCACAGTTGGAAAGAAATTTGTGACAATGGTTACATTACCAACCAAGACGACGAAGGCGATACATTGTATGGCATTGAAGTGATGGTTCACCCCGAATACCAAGGTTTAAAAATTGGTAGGCGTTTATACGAAATGCGAAAAGTATTGTGCATTGAACGCAATCTCAAAAGAATTTTAATTGGGGGTCGATTGCCCAATTACCATAAAAACAGTGAAGAATTTGGAATCCGAGCTTATGTAAAAAGGGTAATTGATAAAAAAATCAAAGACCCCGTTGTTACTTTTCAATTGAGCCAGGGATACAATATCACCCGCATCATCAAAGATTATTTACCAGAGGACAAAGAGTCGGAAGGCTATGCTTTGCTTTTGGAATGGATCAACCTTGATTATATTCCTGAAACACGTGAGCGAAGCGTATTGATGAAGAAAGTAAGGATTTGCTGTATCCAATACGAACTCAGAAAAATCAGGGGCTTCAAAGAATTTGCGCAACAATGCGAATACTTTACGGATGTGGCTTCCAATTACAAATCAGATTTTGTTTTGTTCCCAGAACTCTTTACTACGCAATTGCTTTCTTTACACGAGTACAAGAGCATGAGCCCCGAAGATTCTATCCGTAAACTGGACGAATACACTGAAGATTATATCAATTTATTTTCGAGGCTTTCGTTGGAATACAATATCAATATCATTGCGGGTACACACCTACAAGTTGAAGGAGACAATCTCTTTAATATCTCCTATTTATTTAAACGTGATGGTACCTACGAAAAACAATACAAAATTCATATCACCAGCAATGAATCTAAATGGTGGGGCGTAAAACCCGGCAACGAAATCAAGGTTTTCAATACCGATTGTGGTAAAGTTGCCATCAATGTTTGTTACGATGTGGAGTTTCCAGAGATGGCACGCATAGCTTGTAACAAGGGTGCTAAAATTTTATTTGTACCCTTTAGTACCGATGAAAAACACGGACATTTAAGAGTAAAGATTTGTGCGCAAGCAAGGGCTGTAGAAAACCAAATTTTTGTAGCCACTGCTGGAACCATAGGCAATATTCCTTCGGTAGATAATATGGATATCAACTATGCGCAATCTGGTATTTATACTCCAAGTGATTTTGCCTTTCCGCCCGATGCCATTGCAGGAGAATGCAATACCAATATTGAAACGGTGGTCATTGCAGATTTAGACTTAGCAGCCTTAGAAAGAGCAAGAAATACAGGTACAGTATTGAACTGGAAAGACCGCAGAAACGACATGTACGAGGTGCTAGAAAAGTAGTTCCTACCTGTTAAATTTTATTTCAAACAAATTGGCATTTTCAGCAGGGCTGTTGAATGTGATACTCGCATTGTGGTATTTCAATATTCTTTGTATGATTCTCAAGCCCAAACCACTTCCAGGTTTGTCATAAGAATTGGTTCCTCTTGAAAAAGCCTGAAACATTGGTGAATTGTCTTTAAAAGAAGGAACTTCACCGGTATTATAAACCTGAATATTTTGACTACTTTTATTTAAAATATAAGTAACTTTTACTTGTTGGTTGTCTGAATAGGTATAAGCGTTTCTCAATAAATTGGTGATGGCAATTTTTAACAAAGTTTCATCACCATTTACATCTAAAATCAATTCATTTGATGTTTTGTTTTCAATTTCAAATTTCAGCTTAAAATCAGGCCATATTTTCAATAACTCATCAGTTACATCAAAGATAATTTCATCAATTCTGATTGGTTTAAAATTATCCGTTTTAACACCTTCATCTAACCTTGATAAAATAAGCAAAGATGTTACGACGTCAGATAAATGATAAACATCTTCATGAACGCTTTTCAAACTGTTTTTTAAATTTTCATCTACCTGTTTTTCTTGTAACAAATTTTCTATTTGAGTACCAATTCGTGCAATGGGTGTCCTCAATTCATGCGAAGCATTACCAGTAAATTCTCTTTGTCTTTTGTAGGCCTTGTCAATCCTTTCTAACATGTGATTGAAAGCTTTTGCCAGCGCAGAAATTTCATCTTTTTTATTTTCAAATTGAATTGGATTGTTTAAGTTTTGAAAAGTTATTTCTTGCACTTTTTCTCTCAATCTATCCATTGGCAACAAGGCTCTCCTACTTAATTGGTAAGAGAAAAACCAAAGTAAAATCAATCCAAATATAAAGGTCCAATAAAACAAGCTTTTCAAATAATCTAATTTTGCATTACCGTATAAATCTTCTGCTGAAACGGCAACTATAATTCTATCATTTCCATTCACAAATAATTTAACAACTGTTTCTATTTCTTTGTTATTGAAGTATATTGTGTTAAGTGTTCTAATATTTTTAATCTGATTTTCATCTAAATGAATAGGGTTTGATTGATTGGTTTGAAATATTTTTTTTCTGTTTAAATCAAATACAGCAATTCTTTCATTTACTAATTTGTAGGTAGTTTGAACAACTTCGTCTGCTATTGGATCATTTGAGTTTTTAAAATGTTTACCTATTTCAAAATAAATCTGTTCTGATTTACTCGCCAAGCGACTATAAAAATCACCTTGTCTGTAATCAGAAAATAGCTTGTAAACTATAATTAATACTACAGCAAAAAAAAGTGTAAAAAACAAGCTAAAAAGCAGCGCAAATCTGTTTTTTAAAGTCATCTTTAATCTATATTCAAATAGTATCCAAATCCAGGTCTGGTTTTGATTAATTTGATCTCAAAATCCTTATCAATTTTATTTCTTAAGAAATTGATATAAACTTCAATTGTATTGGTTCCTGTTTCAAAATTGATGTTCCAAACTTCTTCAGCAATGGTTTGCTTAGAGATTGTTTTACCATTTGCTTTAGCCAATGCAAGTAAAAGTTTATATTCTTTGGGCGTTAAAAGAATTTGTTTGCCTGCTCTTTTCACTTGCATGGCATCAATATTCACTTCTAGATCCTTGATTAAAATATTTTCATTTTCATTATTGGCTAATTTGTATCTTCTCATCAAAGCTTTTACTCTTGCAAACAATTCTTCAAAATGAAATGGTTTAACTAAATAATCATCAGCCCCTGATTCAAGCGCGTGCACCTTTACATTCACTTCTTCAAGAGCAGTCAACATCAAAATTGGAACATCATTGTTCATTGATCTTATTTTAGTACAAACATCAATTCCAGAAAGACTTGGTACTGAAATATCAAGAATCAATAAATCAAAATGATGTTTATTAAAAAGTTCTATTGATTTGGCACCATCATTTACAACCTGACATTGAAAATCTTGATTTTTTAGAAATATGCAAATTTCTGAGGCGAGTTTTTTATCGTCTTCCAATAAAAGTATTGATAGCATAGGACATCTTTGATTTCTCCAAAATTAGCGCAATTAGTTGAACGAAAACTTAAATTCAAATTAAATAAAACTATCAAAAGTATAAATTTCTAAATTGTACCTTTTTCACAATTGTCCAGTGAGCATGTTAACTTTTATTCATGTATAAATATTAAAAATTTGATTAATAGATACTTACACCTAAATCATCATTAAATAATCTTTAATTATGTCGCATTTTAGCGTACATGCTATTGTTTATCTACTTTTTTTTATAAATTGCTATAAAATCTCATGACTATGATTACACAATACATAACGTCAAAGCAAAAACTGCTACGTGCAGTTGCGTCGAGAACCTTAAAAGTTCTCAGCTTACTGTTCATTTTTACAGTAAGCATCAACTCGAACAATTTGTTCGCACAAGGAGTTCCAGCCAATCCAAATGATCCGGATCAGGCGCCAGCTCCTACAATTACTTCTCAACCATCTTCTATTACTACTTGTGCAGGAACTACTGCCAGCTTTAGCGTCTCAGCTACTGCAGGTGGAAGCATTTCTTACCAGTGGAAAAAAAATGGTGTTAACATTGGAGGTGCAACCAGTTCAACTTTAACGTTGAATGCTGTTTCATCTGCTAATGCAGGGTCTTATACTGTGGATGTAACAGTATCAGGTGGTTCTACTTTAGCATCAAATGCTGCAAATTTAAATTTGAGCACTTCAACTAGTATCAGTTCACAACCAACAAGTGTAACTGTTAACAGTAATGGAAATGCTACGTTTAATGTTACAGCTGCTGGTGCTGGTACACTAACTTACCAATGGAAAAAGAACGGTAGCGCTATAAGTGGTGCAACTAGTTCTAGTTTCTCAATTACTGGTGCAACTAGTTCTGATGATGCAAACTACACTGTTGATGTTACTGGTACTTGTGGTACTGTAACTTCAAATGCTGCACACTTAACAGTAAACACATTGACTATTACTTCTCAACCAGTTTCATCTACACAATGTGCTGGATCTAACTTAACATTAAGTGTTAGCGCAACAGCTTCTTATGGAAGCATCAGCTACCAATGGAAGAAAAATGGCACCGCTATTTCTGGTGCAATAAACAGTACGCTTACTTTATCAGGACTTTCATCTGCTGATGCAGGTTCTTACACTGTGGATGTAACTGGTGTTGCTGGTACTATAACTTCAAATGCTGCAACATTATTAATTACTACTCCTGCATTAAGCTATCCTGAATCATTGAGTACATGTGCATCAACTTACACTTTGGATGCTGGTACAGGTTACGCATCAGTAACTTGGAGTGCTAGTGCAGGTGGCTCAACATTGCCATCAAATCCTAATGATCCAGATGCTGCTGTATTGACACCATCACAATTTCTAGCAGCTAGTAATGGTTGGTACAAAGTGATTGCAGTTCCTGCTTCAGGTTGTACTTTAGTTGACAGCGTTTATGTAACTGTAAACCAAGGACCAACAATTATTACAAGTCAGCCTTCAAGCAGTTCTATCAACGGTGGTGCTTCTGCTACTTTCAGCGTTTCTGCTACGGGTTTAGGAACATTGTCTTACCAATGGTTTAAAAATGGTGTTGCTATTTCAGGTGCTACTAGCGCAAGCTACACTGTTTCAAATGCAACAGGATCTGACAATGGTAATTACACAGTTGATGTTACAGGTACTTGTGGTACTGCAACGTCAAATGCTGCACAATTAACGGTAAATACACTTACTATTACTTCACAACCAGTTGCTGCAACACAGTGTGCTGGTACCAATGTAACATTCAGTGTGACTGCATCTGTTTCATCTGGAAGCATCAGCTACCAATGGAAAAAGAATGGTTCTGCAATCAGTGGAGCAACTAGCAACTCTCTTTCATTAACTAACATTGCTGCAGGTGATGCTGGTTCTTACACAGTAGATGTAACAGCTGCGTCTGGTACATTAACTTCAAATGCTGCAGCTTTAACAGTGAACGCTTTAACTGCTATTAGCTCTCAACCTGTTGACCAAACTATATTCAGCAAAGGAAACGCAAGTTTCTCAGTTGTTGCTTCTGGAACTGGAACTTTAACTTACCAATGGTCTAAAAATGGTACTGCTATTTCAGGTGCTACCAATCCAGCTTTAAATATCAACAATGCAAGTGCATCTGATGATGCTGATTACTCAGTAGTAGTAACAGGTTCTTGTGGAACCGCTACTTCAAATACTGCGCATTTAACAGTAACTGTTGTAAATCCTCCAGCAATTTCATCTCAACCAGCTTCTGCTACTCAATGTGCTGGTACCAATGCTAGTTTTAGCGTAACTGCTTCAGTTAGCACTGGAAGCATTTCGTACCAGTGGAAAAAGAATGGCGTTAACATTTCTGGTGCAACTGCTAGCTCTTTAACTTTAAACAATATATCACCAAGCGACGCTGCGAACTATACTGTAGACGTAACTGGTTTAGGTGGAACTACTACTTCAAATGCAGCTTCTTTAACTGTTAATCCTACAGCTTCTATCGTTTCTCAACCAGTAAATCAATTTAGAAATGCTGGTAACAATACATTATTTAAAGTTGTTCCAGGACCTGGTGTTACTGCTTACGCTTGGAAGAAAAACGGTACTTCATTAAGCAATGGTGGAAAAATCTCTGGTGCTAACTCTTCTGAATTATTAGTTTCTAATGTAACTGGTACTGATGCAGGAAATTACACTGTAGATTTAACATTTGGTGGTTGTGGAAGTTTAACTTCTTCTTCAGCTAATTTGGCAGTTTTAACTAGTCAACCTGTAGGTACTGCAAAATGTGCTGGTCAAAATGCAAGTTTCAGCGCATCTGTTTCTACTGGATCTGCTAGTGTTTCATACCAATGGTCTAAAGATGGTAACAACATTTCTGGTGCTACTTCATCTTCTTTAAGTTTAAGCAATGTGAGTGCAAGTGATATCGGTAATTACACAGTAAACATGACTGTTGCTGGTTCAACAATCACCTCTACTGGTGCTTATTTAAGTATAAATGCATTAACTGCAATTTCAGCTCAACCAGTAAGTACAACCAAATATACTACACAAGGCTATTTGTTCACTGCTAACGGAACTGGTAGTGGTAATTTAACTTACCAATGGACTAAAGATGGTAGCAATATTTCTGGTGCTACTTCACCATCATTAAGCTTATCTAATATCTCAACTAGCGCTGCTGGTTCATACGCTCTAGTAGTTTCAGGAACTTGTGGAACTGCAACTTCTAACAGTGCAAGTTTAACTGTAATTAGTGCTACACCTTCTAGTCAAGCAGTTTGTGCTGGTTCAAATGCATCTTTCAGTGCAACTGTAACTAGCCCTTCTTCAGTTTCTTATGTTTGGAAAAAGAATGGTACTACTTTGAGTGGTCAAACTTCTTCTACTTTAAGTTTAAGTAATGTAAGTGCTGCTGATAACGGAAATTACGCGCTTGAAATTTCAGTTGATGGAAATACGACAAGTGTAGGTTCTGGTAGTTTATTGGTAAATGCTGCTACAGTTATTACAAGTCAACCTGTAAGTGTAACTAAATTTAGCACTCAAGGTTATTTGTTTATGGCTAATGGAACTGGTAGTGGTAATGTAACTTACCAATGGACTAAAGATGGTAGCAACATTTCTGGTGCTACAACTACATCTTTAAACATTTCTAACATTACATCTGCATCTGCTGGTAACTATGCTTTAGTTGTTACAGGTGCTTGTGGAACTGCAACTTCTAACAATGGTGCATTAACAGTAATCAGTGCATTACCAGTTTCTCAAACTGTTTGTTCTGGTTCTAATGCATCTTTCAGTGCAACTGTAAGCAGTCCTTCATCTGTATCTTATGTTTGGAAAAAGAATTCAGCTAATATGTCTGGTCAAACTTCAAACACTTTGAGTTTATCAAATGTAACTTCTTCAGATAATGGTAGCTATTCATTAACAATTACTGCTGATGGTAATACTACAACAGTTGGTACAGCTTCTTTATTGGTAAATGCAAATACTGCAATTACTTCTCAACCAATTAGCCAAACTCGTCTAGCTGGAACAGGGGTAACTTTCACAGTTGCAGCTACTGGTACTGGTGCAATCTCTTACCAATGGAAAAAAGATGGTAACAATATCTTGGGAGAAACCAGCAACAAAATTGACTTAACTAACCTTTCACCTGCTGCTGCTGGTGCTTATACTGTTATTGCTACTAGCACTTGTGGTTCTGCAACTTCAAATGCAGCTAATTTAACTGTAACTGTTGCTGCTCCAACTATTACTGCTAACCCAACAGCTGTGCTTAGACAATGTGCTGGTTCTTCAGCTACTTTAAGTGTAACTGCAACTGGTTATGGAACTTTGAGCTACCAATGGAAAAAGGACAATGTTAATATCTCTGGTGCTACAAATTCTAGCTTATCTTTGAGCAACATTTCTTCAGCTGATGCTGGTACTTACACAGTTGCTGTAAGCAATTTAGGTGGAACAGTAACTTCAACTTCTTCAGTTGTTTCAATTAAAGCTGCTACTACTATTTTAAGTCAGCCTGTATCTTCATTTAAACGTGCTGGTCAAAGTACTTTCTTCACAGTAAATGCAACTGGAGCAGATGGAGGTTCATTCCAATGGAAAAAAGGAGGTTCACCTATTTCAGGCGCTACTTCTTCTGTATTGTCATTATCTAACATAGGTTATAATCTTGGTGCAAATGAAGCTGGTGATTATTCTGTAGATGTAACTTTTGGTTGTGGTACAGTATCTTCTAATACAGCTTCATTGGCAGTATTAATGACGGGGCCTCAAAATCAAACAAAATGTGTTGGCCAAAGTGCTAACTTCTCCGCTTGGATTGAAGGTTATGCTGATAATCAAAGTTTCCAATGGTATAAAAACAACGTGATCATGCCAGGTAGAACTGGTGCTAATCTTTTTCTAGACAATGTAAGCGCTAACGATATAGGTAACTATTCTCTTAGTATTACTATGGGTTCAAACACATTGTCAACAGATGCTGCAAGTTTAGCTATTAGTAGCATTACTAGTCAACCAGTTTCATTGCTAAGACGTGATGGACAAAGTGCATCATTTAATGTTTCTACATCAACACCTGCTTCTTATCAGTGGAAAAAAGGTGGTTCAGTTATCTCAGGTGCAACAAGTGCAACTTACACTGTTTTAAGTGCTGCTAGTGCAAACGCTGGTGACTACACCGTAGATGTAATTTTTGGTTGTGGAACTGTAAGTTCAAATTCAGCTTCATTGGCAGTATTGAATACCAACCCTGTCAACCTTACAAAATGTGCTGGAGAAAATGCTAGTTTCAGCGTTTCAGTTTCAACTGGTTCAGATGCAGTAACTTACCAATGGTTGAAAAACAACAGTAATATGTCTGGTCAAACAGGTTCAACACTTTCATTAACTAATGTATCTTCTAATGATGTTGCAAACTATTCAGTTAATGTTAGATTGGGTTCAAATACTTTGTTGTCAAATTCAGCTACTTTATTGGTGAATACATCTGCTACTATCAGCTCACAACCAGTAAGTGCAGTTAGATTTGCATCTCAAAGTGTTGCTTTCAGTACAATTGTAACTGGTAACATCAATGGTTTAACATACCAATGGACTAAAAATGGTTCACCTATCTCTAATTCAACTTCGGTATTTGGTGCTACTACATCAACGCTATCTTTAACAGGTACTACTTCAGCATCAGCTGGTAGCTATGTTTTAAATGTTACAGGAAACTGTGGTACTATCTCTTCTAACGCTGCTGCTTTAGGTATCGTTTCAACTTACAGTATAGCTGACCAATCTATGTGCGCTGGTAACAACGCTACATTCAATGTTTCAGCTACAGGTTCAGGGTTAACTTACCAGTGGAAGAAGAATGGCAATGATATCTCTGGTGCTACTTCAGCTAGCTTAACATTGACAGGAGTTTCTGCAGCTGATGCAGCCAACTACAGTGTTGCTGTAGGTAATAGTGGTAATTCAGTTACAACTGGTATTGGTATCTTAAATGTAAGATTATTGCCATCAATCACAACTCAACCATCAAATGTTAACGTTGCTGTTGGTGGTACTGCTAACTTTTCAATTGCTGCAAATAATGCTACTCAATTCCGTTGGTTCAGATTCAACAAAGCGTTAGAAAATCCAGTTGCACCAGTTGGTGGAGCAGTTTCAGGAACTAATACTAGCAATTTCTCAATGACAAGTGTAAAATCTGCTTTCAACAACTACAGATACGTTTGTAGAGTAACTGGTGCTTGCGGTACTGTAAACTCTGATACTGTTAAATTGACTGTAGGTGGAATTGCTAAAAATGAATTCGCTACAGTAACTGAAAACATCGAAATGAACTTATTCCCAGTTCCAGCACAAAATGTAATCAACTTGATTACAAATGGTGTTGAAGAAGGAACTTATTCAATCAGAATTTTAGACCAAACAGGTAAATTGGTAATGGACAGAAATACTTCTGGTTCAGAAGTAAACGCTGGTTTAGCTATTGAAATTTCAGACATGAGCACAGGTGCTTACTTCTTGGAATTGAAAAATGCTAACGGTGAAGTTATGTCTATGAGCAAGTTTATCAAGATTGGTAACTAATTCAGGATATTTCAATCCACAAAAAAGGCAACCTTCGGGTTGCCTTTTTTTTATCTTTAATTCAAACTGAATTTTAAAAAATAGATTAAATTTAGTTGTTATTTATAATTTCATTCGCGGCCTTGATGACTGCCTCTCCAGGATTTTCACCACTGATCATTCTAGCAATTTCAACTACTCTTTGCGCTTTATTTAACAATTCAATTGATGTTTGTACACGCTCACCACTTTGGTCTTTCTTCACTAGATAATGCGCATCAGCTTTGCCAGCAATTTGTGGCAAATGGGTGATGGCAATAATTTGTTGTTGCAGGGCAAGTTTTTTCATTACCAAGCCTACTTTTAAAGCAGCTTCTCCAGATATACCTGTATCTATCTCATCAAACACTATAGAAGGCAAGGCTATTTTTTCTGCTACCAAGGCTTTTAAACTTAACATCAGCCTACTCATCTCTCCCCCACTGGCAACTTGGTTTATAGGAGCCAAATTCCCCCCTTTATTTGCACTGAAATACAGATTGATATTGTCAATACCATATTTGTTCAGTTGATTTTCATCAGAAGTTAATTCTACTTTAAATTGCGCATGAGGCATGGCAAGTTCAAGAAGCAATTGTGTAATTGCATGCTCAAATTGTGGAATTTGTTTACTTCTTGTTTTATTTAAGTCTAGGGCTTTTTGCAAGCTTAAATGATGTAAGTTTTTACTTTTTTGTTCTAATTCCGAAAGTTGGCTATTGAAAATATCAATTTCTTTTAATGCTAATTTCTTGGCATCTAATTGTTGAATCAATTCTATTGAATTAGCAACTCGGTGTTTTTTGAGCAAATTGAGTATTTTACCTAGTCTTTCTTCTTTCTGTTCAAGTTCAGCAGCATTTGGTATGATTTCCATCCCTATTGCAGTTAACTCGGCAGAAATATCTTTTAAATCAACAATATTAGACTGAATTCTTTGTGCCAATTGTTCAAATACTTCAAGTCCTTTAGCTGCATGATGTATGCCAGACATCAACTTACTGAGTTGATCAATAACATTCAACTCTGAATTTTCAATAATACATGAGCCTTCAGCACATAATTGTTGAATTTGTTCAGCATTAGAAAGCTTTGCAATTTCAATTTCTAAATATTCTTCTTCGTTTGATTGAAGCTGTAAATCTTCAATTTCATCAATCAAATATTTCAAATAGGATTCTTCTTGTGCCGCCTGTTCAATTCTTTCTTTTAGCACATTCAGCTGTTTTTCATTTAACTTGTATTGATTGAATAGATCTTGATATTCATTAGACATCAACAAGGTTCCTGCGTAGGCATCTAACAATTGAAATTGAACTCTTTGGTCAAACAATTGTAAGGTTTGATGTTGAGAAACTATATCAATTAATAAACTACCTATTTCTTTGAGCACTTGCAGCCCAACAGGCGTATCATTCACAAATGCCCTTGATTTACCATTTGCATTTAATTCTCTTCTCAAAATTAAAACAGAAGAAACATCCAAATCATTGGCAATCAACAAATCATTAACCAGATTTTCTGAATTTGTAAAAGTACCTTCTACAACCAATTTTTCTGCTCCTGATTTGATTGATTTTGAATCAGATCTTTCCCCTAAGATCAAACCCAAGGCGCCCAATAATATTGATTTACCGGCACCAGTTTCTCCTGTAACTATATTTAAGCCATTATTAAACGCTATTTCAGTAGCGTCAATAATTGCATAATTTTTTATTTTTAAAGATTGTAGCATGATATATTCTTATGCGAATATAACCTGCTAAAAAGAAATATCTGGAAAACTATTCAATGACAAATTTAGAACTTGATTGAAGGGGCTGGCCCTCAATTTTAAACAAATAACAAGCTTTTGTAAGTCCACTGATATCAATTGGTTGGCTAGCTTCTGTTTCAATTAAAACTCCTTGCTTAACTAATTTTCCAGTTAAATCTAAAATTTGATATTCAGCATTTTTTACAATTTTAGCTTCAAAAAACAATACTCCATTGCTAGGATTTGGGTAAAGCTTAAATTTTAAACCTTTACTCAATTCAGCATAACCTGTAGTTGATGAATTCACTTTCACCGCATTCACCCTTAAGGTATCATCTTTGCCGCCACTGTAAGTGACATTTAATTTGATGTCATAACTTCCTGCTTGGTAAAAGATAACTTTTGGATTTGCCGAAGTTTGACTTGTACCTCCAACAAAATCATATTGTGAAACATTGGCATTGATTTCCCATAAATAAGACTTTGGGTTTCCAAAACTGGTGTTCGTTAATGTAAGGGTATCTCCAACATTGACAGGATTTGGTCTAGCATTAAAATTTGCGTGATTGACAAATACCTCTGGTCTATAAATGTCTTTGTATCTGATAGTTTTAGCCCCAAACATTGTAGCAGGCTCAATTACTTCTAATACCGGAATTTTCTGATTCTTTGCAAACCAACGGTATTCAGTTCTGCTGTTTGGTAAAGGAAAACTCGTACCACCAAAGGTGATGCTATCAATTTCTGTAACTTCTGATTTGATTCGGATACAATCAAAAGTACCGTATGGTGTTTTTAATGTACCCCATGCATCAACCAATGATTTCCTGCTACCAATTTGAACCAAAGAACCAAGCGCAGCAAATCCAGCACTTCCAGCATAACTTCCTGAAAAAGAATCCAAATAATTCATAGGAAATTTATACAAAGTGTCTTTTGGTGTATAAACTATAGAAAGTGGAATTCCTTGAACACTTGCACCACGACCAAGATATACGTATGCAGACGCACTTTTTTTAACTATAGTATATGGATCTGTCAATAAATTTGCTGTTCCAAAATTTCCAAGATTAGGCAACAATGATTCTGGAAAACCATAGGTCATTGAGGCAAATTGAAGCCTGTATGTAAAAGGCAATTGATTGGGTCCATAAAAGCTTTGGATATCTTGATTCAAAGGAATTAAATTAGAATAATCCCATACTTGATTGGGTCCAGACTGATTGCTATTTATGAAGGAGCTGGTTTCTGAATAGCGAACTGTGTCACTCGCAGCTGCAATATCAGATGAAAGAATTGTAATTTGAGCATCGCTTTTCAAAGCTGCAAATGTTAAAATTCCGATTGCTATTAATTTTTTCATGGATTTGATTTTTAGGCCCAATTCTGCTAAACTACAAAATAAATTGGAATTTAAAACTATTGGAAATGAATATGATTTGTCGCACTAGCCAATCAAACTACAAATAGTAGCTGTTTTATGGTAATTATTCATTAATTTTACAAAAAATGTGAATAGCTTGTGAATTAGATTCATTCTTGTTATCACTATATTTGGTAAGATTTATTTTGAAATTCAAAGACTTACATACCTTAGAATTGGTTGCTCATTATTTGAGACAAAGCAATGCTTGTTGTATTGCAGGATTCGGTATTTTTAGACTTGAAAAACAATCTTCTCATATAGACCCTATTGCACAAAAATTCCAGCCAATGGAATTGATCCCCATTTTTAGTCAAGGAAATTACGAAACATCTACAAATTTTGTTTCTTATTGTGCATCGGTTTGGGGGCTTTCTTTCAATGAAGCGAACCATAAAATAAAGTTACAATTAGCACTTTCTAATCAAGAATTATTGAATCAGGGCTTGTTGACTATTGCAGAATTAGGTCAATTCTCACAAGGACAAAATGGTATCATACAATTTGAGGTTGCAAAAGACAAATGGTCAGCAGCCAGCGCATTTGGATTAACCGGAATCCGCTTTATTCAGGAAAGCCAACAACCAAAGAAAATATTGGTTGATAGAACGGCAAAGCCAGGAGAGCACGAAAACATTGAAGAAACAAGAGAAAATGCCTTACGCGAGCTCAAACAAATGTTAGAAGACGCAGGTGTTGACAACAGTTTTGAGACAGAAAACGGCAAACCAAAATCAAAGGTTTTTCCAATTTTAGCAACCGTATTAACACTCATATTGCTCATCAATGTGGTATTGTTTTTACAGAAGAATCCACAAGCTGCAAAACAAACTGAAATTGCAAAAATGGATATGGCTGCAGCTTTATCTGATGATAATGATTCTTCAATTGGCAATACAAAAACAAGTGAATTAAATCCCGTAAATGAAAATTTACAGACAAACAATACGCCTCAAATAGCAAACAACTTATTGTTTAACCCAGGCTTTGCAATCAGTAAAAATGAATTTGAGTTCGACAGTACAGCTTATTTTAGTCAGTTTGATTTGTTACAATTGGCCAAACCAGAAGAAATTAAAATTACGCCTGAAATCTCAAATACTGAGCCTATTTTTGAACCTAAAAAGGTAGCAATTGTAAATCCAAGTAAGCCTGAAAAGGTAGCGACCAATAGCCTTGAACTGAATACACACTCAGAAAAGTCTCCAACAAAAGAACAAGCTGAACCTTTACCATTGGTCAATACTTATCATTTAATTGTAGGTGCCTTTGGCAACTATGAAAATGCGCAAAAACTACTCAATGAACTCAACGAAAAAGGTTTCAAAGAAGCGCAATTGATACCGGCTAAGAAAAAGGGAATGACCTTGGTTTCATTGCAAACTGTTTCCTCAGAAACAGAAGCTTCAGATTTAAAAGCAAGCTTAGAAAGTCAAGGGATTGAATCTTGGGTTTTTCCTAAGAATTAAAACCTAGGTCTCCAAGCTATTTCATCAGCTCCAGCATCATTTACTAGTTTTCTAGACAATACAAACAAATAGTCGCTGAGTCTATTCAAATAAACGATGAGTACCGAGGGCACTTCTGATTCTGTTTGTAAATGAACCACGAGTCGTTCGGCCCTTCTGCATACACACCTAGCTACATGACAATAAGAAGCCGATAACAATCCACCTGGAAGGATAAAATTACTCAATTCAGGAAGATGTTCGTTCATTTGATCTATAGCACTTTCTAAAAACTGCACATCGCTTTCATGTAAATCAGGAATTTTCATTTTAGACTTTTCAGGATCACTGGCTAATACTGAACCTATGGTAAACAAGCGGTCTTGTATTTCCTGAAGCTGAGCATTTACAGCAGTAGCTATGACACTATCTTTAACCAAACCAATATAGGAGTTCAACTCATCTATTGTTCCGTAACTTTCAATTCTTAAATGAAATTTAGGCACTCTTACACCTCCAATTAAAGAAGTTTCTCCTGAATCACCTGTTTTTGTATAAATTTTAAATGTCATATAAGTAATATCAAATGAAATTGAAATTTGTTTTATAATTTGGTTTTTGTTTGCATCAGATACACAAACCTACTCCTGAAACTTGTGAAAACTGAGATTTTAAATCTGGGTCTTGCACCATACTCAAACTTAAATTAGTTTGTATGTATTTGTTTGATGATGTATGAGCTGTCAGCAACCCATTCAAATGCTTTCAGGTTAAAAAAGAACAGTATACTTAATACAATGGTTTTAGGCATTCTTTTGCTCTAAATTTAACATTTTAACGAGCTTAGCTACTACTTCATCAACTTCTTGAATAGTATTTTGTCTACCAAATGAAAAACGAACAGAGGGTCTATCGGGTGAAACCTTAAGCGCTGTCAATACATGTGAACCCACGTTAGAACCCGATGAACAGGCACTACCTCCAGATGCTGAAATTCCTTCAATGTCTAGTTTAAATAAAATCATTTCGGCGATTGGTGTTGGTGGAAAGTTGACACTCAAAACGGTAAATAAAGATGCTCCTTCTGCATCACCATTGAAAAGAACTCCAGGAATATGATTTCTCAATTGTTGAATCATGTGGTCTTTTACAGCTTGAATTTGCTTGCTTTCCTCTGGTAAATGATCAATTGCCAATTCCAAAGCTTTGGCCATTCCAACAATACCATACACATTTTCAGTTCCACCTCTCATGTTGCGCTCTTGCGCACCACCTGAAATATAGGGATGAATCTTATTCTTGGCGTTGATGTAAATAAATCCTACTCCTTTTGGTCCATTGAATTTATGTGCACCACAAGCTAAAAAATCAACATTGGTTTTTGACAAATCAATTTGAATATGCCCAATGGTTTGAACCGTATCGCAATGAAAAACAGCATTGTATGTTTTACAGAGTTCTCCAACAGCATCTATTTCTAATAAATTACCAATTTCATTGTTTGCATGCATCAAAGAAACCAATGCATTTGGATAATTTTTCAATAACGCTTCTAAATGTTGTAAATCGATATGGCCATTAGGCAACAAATTTACAAGATGAGATTGAACCAGTCCTTTGTGCGCAAGTTCTTCTATGGTATGGGTTACTGCATGGTGTTCAATTGGTGAGCTGATGATATGTTTAACGCCTAAATCATCAACAGATTTTCTGATTGCCATGTTATCGGCCTCTGTACCTCCAGAGGTAAAAAAGATTTCACCGGGTGTACAACCCATTATTTTGGCAACCTTTTTTCTTGCATCTTCTATATACGTTCTTACTTTTCTTCCATGTGAATGTGTTGAAGATGGATTTCCAAATTCTTCTTTCATCACATGAAGCATAACTTCTATTACTCTTTCGTCAAGTGGAGTAGTTGCTGCGTTGTCAAAGTAAATAGCCATTTATTTTTTCTTTAAAGTATTAAAACCAATTAATTTATAAACCAATTTAGCCATGGTATATTCTGTTAAGATATCGCCTTTTCTTGGCGCAATTTCAACCACATCAAAACCTATCACATTTCTTGTTTCAAATACAGTTTTTAGAAAAGATAAAGTTTCATTCCAGAGCATTCCATTTGGCTCTGCTGTTCCAACGGCAGGAACAATACTTGGGTCAAAACCGTCAGCATCAATACTGATGTACACATTTTTGCCTAATGTTTTTAAGGCATCTTTTGCCCAATTGGCATTGTTTCTAACTTGATGCGCATAAAAAGTATGGATGTCTTCACTCTTTTTGATGTGCGCTGATTCTTCAATACATTGCGCCCTAATTCCAATCTGTGTCAATGGCACTCCAAGCTCGTGAACTCTAGCCATTACTGAAGCATGCGAATATTTATTCCCATGGTAGCTTGCTCTTAAATCGCTGTGCGCGTCAATTTGTAACAAATGAAAATCAGGTGTAGCTTTTTTAAGTGCCTTTGCCACACCCAATGTAATGGTATGTTCTGCACCTAATGTAATTGGAAACTTTTTGTCTTTGATTATTTTATCCGTTGCTTTTTCAATGGCTTGTACGGCTTTTAAATCAACCAATCCTTTGAAATTAATTGGTTCTAGCGTACAAATTCCGCCTTTTTTGTATGTTTCTTGATCTAATTCCTCGTCATAAAACTCTACATATTGAGAAGCTTTTATAATTGCGCCTGGACCTTTATTAGAACCAGCTAAATAAGATGAAGTATGCTCATAAGGAGCAGATTGAATTACATATTTTGCGCTTGCATATTCATACAATTCCTTTTCTGGAATGGCTAAAAAATTCTTCTTTGTATTTAAGTGTTTCATGAAATTAAAATATTTTAGTTGGGATTTCAAATGTTTGATCAATATCTGTTAATACATAGGGCTTGCTACTGGTAACACAAATGGTATGTTCAAATTGGGCTGAGAGCTTTCCGTCAATTGTTCTGGCTGTCCACCCATCGTGTTTATCTACTTTACATCTGGCTTTACCTGCATTGATCATGGGTTCAATGGTAAAAACCATTCCTGGAGCTAAAATTGGACCTGAATTTTTATCAGCCACATGGCAAATTTCTGGTTCTTCATGAAACTTTAAACCCACTCCGTGTCCACAAAATTCATAAACTACAGAATAGCCAAATTGCGTTGCATATTTGTTGATTTCGTAACCAATATTTCCTACAAAATTTCCAGTAAAACATTGCGCAATACCAATATTTAGACATGCTTTGGTTACTTCTACTAATTTTTTAGCATGTTCTGTTACTTCACCCACCAAATACATACTGGATGTATCTCCAAAATAGCCGTTTAAAATGGTAGTCACATCAATATTGACAATATCCCCATCTCTTAATTCATATTTTCCTGGAATACCATGACAAATAACATCATTCACTGAAATGCATGATTCTTTTGGATAGCCATGGTATCCAAGAGTTGCGGGTTTTGCCTTGTGATCTCTCATAAAATCAGCACAAACCTTGTTTAAAAAATCGGTGCTAACTCCTGGTTTTACGAAGGGTGCAACAGCTTTGAGTGTTTGCGCTGCCAGTTGTGAGCTCAGTCGAATTCCTTCTATTTGCTCGTTTGTTTTGATGATGATTTTGCTTTTGGTATCTCTAAATGCCACGTTATTTTTTTATTTATTTAGGCTGAGCAAGGTTTTTTCAATTTCAATTGATAAGAGCTCCATCTCATTTTTAATGGTGACAATTAAATCAGGGATTCGTTCTAATTGAATCGATTCTTTACCCAGTTTTTCTAGTGTTCTCACATGCTCTGGCAAATCAGTCTGACAAACCATTTGAACAGGTGCTTTGATTTTGTGTGCAAGACTTCCAATTGCTGTGAAATTTCCATCTTTTAATAATTGATCAAAATCTGCAACCTCTTTGGCTGTTGTCTGATTAAATAAAACGAGCATATCTTTCAAAAACTCTCTGTCTCCCCCTCCTATTTCATTCAAATAATTTAAGTTTACCATAAGCCTTAAAACTGGGCACAAATTACTAAATTTAAGCAATATATTTCACATTATTCTCCTTCACTCGAATTTGTTTTCATCCTATTTTGACTACTTTTGAGTTATGATTAAAAAAGGTATTTGCCATTTGACGCTTATTCCAATTAGAGCAAACCCCGAGAGCAAATCTGAAATGGTTACCCAATTGTTATTTGGAGAAACCTATCAAGTGCTAGCATCCAATAAAGACTGGTATTTCATTCAAAACGATGCAGATCATTACAAGGGTTGGATGAGCAAAAATCAATTTTACCCTTTGATTGAAAATGATTTAAATGCGAACTTTACTTTGACTTATTTCCCTTACAGCGAAATCAAAACTATCAATGGTTTGGTTAGAGCCATTCCCGGAAGTAAAATATCCAAACAAAATGATGGCTATTATTTCAATGGAAGCCCATGTCATTTTGAAAAAGAACCAACAGTAAACAATTTTGATATCATTGATTTTGCCAAACAATTCCTGAATTCACCCTATTTGTGGGGAGGAAAAAGCATGATGGGTATTGATTGTTCAGGTTTCACTTCAGTTATTTTTGCTTGTTTCGGCATACAACTCTTCAGAGATGCTTCAGAACAGGCTATTCAAGGAAATCCTGTCGATTTTATCAACGAAATTAAGCCTGCAGATTTGGTTTTTTTCGCCAATTCAGAAGATAAAATAACGCATGTAGGCATTGCAATCAATCAAGATCAAATTATACATGCATCAGGTTGTGTGAGATTAGATTCTTTGGACAGTTATGGGATTTTTAATGCTGAAACCAAAACACATACACATACCTTAAAATGCATTAGAAGAATCATTTAAAACTATTTCACTATTAATTGGTTTATAAAAATAAAAAAATATGGCATTACAAATTGGCGACAAAGCCCCTTCATTCAAACTGTTCAATACCGACAAACAAGAGGTTTCTCTTCAAGATTTTGCTGGTAAAAATTTAATTATTCATTTCTTTCCAGCTGCTTTCACTGGTGTTTGTACTACGCAATTATGCTCCGTTAGAGACAATATCAGTCATTACCATAATGACAAATGCGATGTAGTTGCAATTTCAGTGGATAGTTTGTTTACACTTGCAAGTTTCAAACAAGCTCAAAATTTAAATTTCACTTTGCTTTCTGATTTTAACAAAGAAACTTCAACAGCATACCATGCAATTTATGAAGAGTTTGTTTTTGGTATGAAAGGAGTTGCAAGAAGAGCTGCATTTGTGATAGACGGAACAGGAACCATTCAATATGCCGAGGTATTAGAGAGTGCAGGTGATTTGCCAAATTTTAGTGCAATCGATGACTGCTTATCAAAATTAGCTTAAATTATTTGATATTATTTTTGGGGGTTTGAAGTATAAATCCTACTTTCGCAGTCCCAAAATGGTTTCGTAGCTCAACTGAATAGAGCATCTGACTACGGATCAGAAGGTTACAGGTTTGAATCCTGTCGAGACCACAAAAGGCTTTCTTAGGAGAGCCTTTTTTATTTACTGATTTGTTTTGGAATGTTCAAACTACCTGTTCCTGACATTTCACCTAATTTGATGAATTTATTGGTCACATTGATTGATTGATTTTGATAATTATGCTTTGCTCCTTTTCTCAGTAAATAATTTCTACATGAAATACCTGTTTTTAATGTTCCTGAATACACAACAGCATCTTTGTTGTCCATAGGTTGTTGATTCCATTTTCCTGAGAAATAAACAGGGGTATAAAATTTTCTTTGTCCTTCTGGTACTTTATTACTCGCCAAAACAATGTTTGTTTTACTGTTATAGGCAACCAATGAGGTATTCGGTGATTCCCACCTAAATGTAAGATTTGGGGCGATTTTGTTCGAATAAGCTACAGAATTGGTCAATTTAACCCTGCATACGCTAAGGCCTTCTTTTTTAATGATTGTTCCATTTCCATGCCCTGGAGGTGTTTTAGCTGCAATTGCCAAATAATTACCGGGCTGTTTAAACTTTACTGCTCTCACTTGTTGAGCTGTATTTAATTGGGAAGAACCTGCAATGAGTGTGGCCTCTATATTCCCTCCATTTATAAATTCTGGATCTATATTGATGTAATATACACCTAATGCATATTCCCAACTTTGTGCATCGTCATCTGCGTATAAATAAACATCAAACTCATACTCTTTGTCGCTTACAAAGTCTTCATTTTCTATTCTACATGAAAATCCTTGAGCAATTGAGGTTTCGATTGATGCGAAAAAGAAGGATAAATAAAATAATGTAATTGAAAATAATTTTGACATAAAATATAATTTATAAAAGCCATTTAGTTCACCAATTTAACTCATTTTGATGAATAATTGTAAAGCATAATTTATTTTTAACAGAATGCAATTCAATTCAAGCATGAATACTTATATTGCGTAAAGAAATGGAAAGTTTAAGTTTAGAATACAATACTGAAAGAGGGAAATTATTGATCTCAGAATATGGAAGATCTATTCAAAATATGATTGAAGTTGCAGTTGCAGAACCTAATAAAGAGAAGCGTCAAGCAATTGCGAATGAAATCATTAAATTAATGGGTCAATTGAACCCTCATTTGAGAGATGTTGTAGACTATAAACACAAACTTTGGGATCATTTATTTGTGATGTCTGATTTTAAATTAGACGTTGAGTCACCCTATCCAATGCCAACAAAGGAGTCTCTCTTGCAAAAACCCGATGCTTTAAATTACCCACAGTCTAGAATAAAATACCGTTTTTACGGTAAAAATATTGCTGAAATGATAAAAAAAGCGGCGGCTTTAGAAGACGGAAATTTAAGAAAATCTTATATCAATGCCATTGGTTCATTCATGAAAATGAGTAGCAAAGCGTGGAATGAAGAAATGTTGAATGATGCAGAAGTTTTAGCCCATTTGGAGGAATTGAGTGAGGGTAAAATTAACATTACTGAAGAAACGGACATTCAGTTCAAACAAATGCAACAACGAAAAATAGCCAAACCACAAGAAAATTTTGGTGGAACTGGTAATTTTAGGAACAATAAACATAAGAACAAAAACCGAAACAATGGTTCAAGTAACAACGGTTCTTATGGCAAAAACTTTAAACGTCGGGGTTAAATCTACTCAAACTCTCAGCCAATTTTAAATCCTCAGGAGTAGTTATTTTGAAATTGAGTTCCTCTCCAGCAATTAGATTGATTTGCTTTCCTGAATGCTCCCAAACAGATGCATCATCTGTGAATAAATCGCCATTTTCAACAGCCAAATAAGCTGATTTTAATGCCAAAAGATTAAAAGTTTGAGGTGTTTGAGTCAATGTATATTTTGACCTGTCTTTTGCTTGGCTTGAGTGTTCATCTATTACCAATCGAATACTGTCTTTTAGTTGAATAGCTGCTACCGCACTTCCATGAATCTTTGCTTGTTCAAATGAATTATCTATCAACTGACTACTTACAAAAGGCCTAACAGCATCATGAATTGCGACTAATGCATCTTTCTCCTTCGTTTCAATACATTTCAATGCATTGCTGACGGACTCAAATCGAGTTTTTCCACCAGCAACCAATAATACATGGGCATCAAAGCCAACGAATTCTTTTAGTTTAAACCAATTTTCAAATTGATTTTCTGGCAAAACCAATACTATTAGGTCTGCTGTTGATGCTATAAACTTATGGAGTGTTCTAATTAAAATGGGAACAAGGTTTACATCTAAGAATTGTTTGGGTATTTGGGCACCCATTCTTTGACCAGAACCACCAGCAACTACAATCCCAATCCTTTTCAATGAATTTAAATTATCATCATGGCATCACCATAAGCCAAAAATCTGTACTTCTTTTTAACTGCTTCGTTGTATGCTTCTTGCAACAAATCAAAACCAGCAAATGCGGCAGTGGCCATTAAGAGTGTTGATTCAGGAGGATGAAAATTTGAGATCAACACATTGGCAATTTTAAAATCATGTGGAGGAAACAAAAATTTATCTGTCCAACCAGACAAGGGATTCAATCTGTCTGCTGAAGAAACTGATGATTCCAAAGCTCTCATCACTGAATTTCCAACTGCTACAATTTTGCGTTTTTCTTCAAGGCCATTGTTTACCAAATTTGCAGTATCAGGGTCAATTTGATAAAACTCAGAATCCATTTTATGTTTGGTTAAATCTTCCACTTCAACAGCTCTAAACGAACCCAAACCATTGTGTAGGGTAATTTCAGAAAACCTTACGCCCTTTATTTCTAGACGCATCATGAGCTCTTTACTGAAATGCAATCCAGCTGTTGGCGGAATCACTGCCCCTATATTTTTTGCAAAAATGGTATTGAATCTTTCTTTGTCATTTTTTTCAACGGCACGGTTCATGTATTTAGGAAGTGGCATTTCGCCCAATTTGTCAATTAATTTCCATAATTCTTCGTCTGAACCATCAAACAAGAACCTGATGGTTCTGCCTCTACTGGTTGTATTGTCAACTACTTCGGCAACCAAATCATCATTTCCAAAATACAATTTATTTCCAACCCTGATTTTACGTGCTGGATCAACTAAAACATCCCAAAGTTTCATTTCTTTGTTTAGTTCTCTTAATAAAAATACTTCAATTTTAGCACCAGTCTTTTCTTTGCTTCCGTATAGTCTGGCAGGAAAAACTTTCGTATTGTTTAAAATCATCACATCTCTGTCATTGAAATAACCCAAGATATCAGAGAATTTTTTATGTTCAATTTTTCCGGTTTCGCGGTTGATGACCATTAATTTGGCGGCATCTCTGTTTTCTGCTGGATGTTTAGCAATGAGGCTTTCGTTAAAAGCAAACTTAAACTGTGATAATTTCATTCAAAAAATAATTAGGCAATATTTAGGCCAATTAACCTAAAAAATTGGAATGCAAATGTAAGTCATAATTCAAAAAAATCAACCCTTATTTTTATTGAGGCAGTTGTTTATCTTGTCTTTGATGGACTCAAAATGAGCTCTTGTTTCCTCATTTCCTTGAATTTTTATAGCCGATTGTATTTGTTTCAATTGAAAAGTGACTGCTGCCTGGGTAATGCCATCAACTGCATTTTGAGTTTTAATATCAATCAATTCGTCTATATAGGCATTTTGTAAATTCTGTTTGATACTTCCAATTGATGCCTTTTCATCTGAAAAACATGCCTTTGTTAAATCATTGAACATGGCCAACAAGCTGTATTGGTTGCCATAGAATTTAGTATCTGACATTCTTTTTAAGACTGTGGGATGTAACAATTGGGCCAATACCATTTGTTGCTGATTAAGTATCTTCTGATGAATTTTAGGATCTTCTGTAGTTGAATAGAAATTAAATCCCCTTCTTTGCGTTTGTAAAAATGGTAAAGGCTTCAAATGATGTACAAAAGCTTGTTCTGAAAATGCATATTTACTTAGCAATTGCATTGCTTGTTTTTGTTGTTTCAAATCAATTGGAACATAAGGAATACCCGTTTTACTTCTGTCTACTTTTATCCCTCCAATATACTTTACAACAACTTGTATTTGGTTAAAATACTCTTGTTGGGCAATATCATACATCTGCTTTAAATCTTGATAACCAATACCTTTATCAGAAAACTTCACATTTAAACTGTCCATTAAATGGTTGACCAAATTGAATCGATTTACAGCAAAAACCAAGGCATCTTTTGCCATGTCATTCACATTTACTCTAGGGTCTATTCCCTTCCCTATTGAACGCATGTCGTCAGCATCATTGCCAAAAATTAAGCATGTATCAGAAGATTTAGCAAGTAGTTTGTCCAATTGTATTTGGGTTAAACTGTCATTTCCAGCATCTGGCGTGTAGCCATATTGTATAGCCCAAACATCATAAGGACCAGGTATAGTAGTAAAAAAATCTCCTTGATCTTTAGCATTTGGAGCAATATTTACAGCAGGGTAATCCATTACTGATGCCGTAAGGCCCAATGTATGTGTGATTGATGTATCGTTTAACTGGTTACAATTCAACATTTGAGAGGCCTTCATGTTGTGGTTCAAGCCCAATGTATGTCCCATTTCGTGAAGTATTAAGTAATAAATAGATTGCTCCAAATATTTAGCTTTCAATTTCTGATTGGCAGGCAATACATCCATAGCTGCTGATGCAAATAAATTGGATTGATGAAGCAAATTTCCCGCCATACACTCCCCTTTTTCAGATTTATTTGCGAAGGTCTCAAACAAATTAGACTGTTTGATTTTATTGGTCACAAAAATGTACTCTAACATGATGTCTGCACCCAATATTTGTCCTGTTCTAGGGTCTATAAAACTTGGACCATAACCTCCAAAAGCAGGCTGAGGAGAATTTACCCATCTAATCACATTGTAGCGGATATCTCCGGCATCCCATTCTGCAGAATCTGGTTGTTGTTTAATTTGTATTGCATTTTTAAATCCTGCTTTTTCAAATGCAATGTTCCATCTGTTTGCCGCTTTCTCAATGATAGGTCTAAATTCATAAGGTGTTGTTTTTTCCATCCACCATACAATAGGTTCAACTGCCTCAGAAACTGCAGAATCAGGATATTTCTTTTGCAAATTCCATCTGTGTATCATGTCTTTGTAAGGAACAGCATTCTTACTCGTCATGTCATCAACCTCCTCCATAAAATAACCAATTCTAGGGTCATCTTTTCTGGGCTTGAATTGATTTACTGGTGCTTCAATAAATGAATGTTGAATTTGAATACTGGTATAACGGTCATCTGTTACCTCTCTTCCACCACCAGCAGTTGGCATTGTATTTTCATAAACATAGGCAACTGTTATATCTGTATTTTGAGGATAATTCTTTAATGAAACAAATTTAGTTTTGTCTTTATTTAATGCACCTAAATTAAACCTTCCAGGGTTACTTGGTTGTTTTACCTGACTCAATGCCTCTTGTAAGAAAATTGGTCCTGCTTCAATTAAAATTTCACCATTGCTTTTGTTTTCAGCTATAATTTTTAAACTAGCAACAATGGCATCATTGATATTGGCCAAGCCAGATTTTGAAATCGGGTGTTTGGCATCAAAATAATAACCTGTAGGAATAAACTTCAATTCAATTTTATCAAAATAACGTTCAAGTTGAAATACCCTGTTGTCCCTAAATCCCCCTCTAATTTGACCAGTTGCAGCAATACCATCAACAGTATGTGAAAAATAAATAAAAGGCGTTTTCAGTTGATTTTGTTTTACCAACATGTATGTGCTTCCATTGAGCGTATCTTGAAACAAGACAAACAGCCCTGGAATCTTTTTATAGCCTTTCACTTTATCTTGAATGGGATTACTTGTTAAATTATTTTTGGTAGGATGCTTGTATATTTTACAAGAAAACAAAAAAATGACAGCAATCAGTAGTGCTGATTTGTTAATTTTTAACATAAAATAAATTTGCTTAAGCGTTTGCGCTGTTAATGACAGAAGAGGGAGAAACTTGGTATTGATCTTTGAAACATTTACAAAAGTATGAAAGGGAATTGAAACCAAGAGAAAAAGCAACATTTGCAACACTGGTATAGTTGTTTTTGAAAAGCAAATATGCTTTTTCCAATCGCTGTTTTCTTATGTATACTTTGGGAGTCTCATGGAAATATTTTTCGAAATACCTTTCAAAGGTAGAAAGGCTCATCTCTAAATGATTTGCAATTAATTTAACAGATAACTCTGTATTAGATAAATTTTCAGAAATATATTTTTTAGTCGCATTTATAAATTCAGCATTTTTATCTGCCAAATTAATTTTGTGCTCACTTTTTAATTGGCCAATTTCATATTTTGATTTCCAATTGAGACGGTCTTTTAAAATATTCTTTGCTTTGAATATCAACTCTTTTGCATCAAATGGTTTGAACAGATAGTCAACTGCACCTAATTCTAAACCCTTGTATTTATCTTCAATTTCTGTCAGTGCCGTAATAAAAATCAAAGGAATATCCTTGGTAATTTGATTTGATTTTAAACTGTCTAACATCGTCAATCCATTGGTATTTGGCATCATGATATCAGAAATAATCAAATCAGGTAAAATACTTTCACAAATGAGTAAAGCCTTGCTCCCATCTTCTGCTATCAAAACTTCAAAATGATCACTTAAAATATCTTTCAAGATTTGACGCATGGGTTGATAATCTTCAACTACTAGAACTTTTTGCTTCATTTGATTAAAAAAAACTTATAAAATTCAATAAAATTTGTGTTAAATTACAATTATTTTTGAATTTGCCAATTAATGTTTCTTTTTGGGATTGTGCGGAATAGACAATTCTATAATGGCACCTTGTTCTAATTTCGATTTTACTTCAATTGATCCTTGGTGTAAATCAATAAAATTTTTAACGATGAGCAATCCTAGACCTGTGCCTTGGTAATTGATACTATTGCTTGCTCTAAAAAATGAATGAAACAATTTCTCTTGTTCATTTTCTGGGATTCCTATGCCAAAGTCTTGAAAAATCAACCTAGTTTCATTATCTGTTTGCGACAAAATAACCTTGATGTCTTTTTGAGAGTATTTTACTGAATTAGATAAAATATTAGAAAACACATGAAACATTAATTTTTGGTCAAAATAGGTATCGACTATTGTGGTCAACTTTTCTATGGTAATTTTTCTGTTTTCTAAGAATGGGAAATTATAGTTGACTATGTTTTCAATCAATACTAAATAATTGAATTTATCAAAAACCACTGGTGTTTTTTTAGCTTCATGCCTACCAATCATCAATACTTCATTGATTAAATTATTGAGGTTGTATACTTCATTGTTAATGGTATTGATAAATCGTTGGACTCTTTCTATTTCAAGATGCTTCTTTTCAATATATATATTGATTAAATCAATGCTCCCTCTTATGGTTGCTAAAGGGGTTCTAAATTCATGAGAAATAGTGGACACAAATTGATTTTTAAGTTGATTGAGTTCAGTTTGTTTTTCTAAATTTCTTAAAATTTCAAGTTCTGCTTTTTTTCTATCAGAAATATCCAAACCAAAACCCAATACAAATTCAATTTCAGATTTGTTGTTATAAATGGGTTTGAAATGTCGTAATATCCACTTGCTTGAGCCATCAGGCTGACTTCCTTCAAACTCTTCCTCGTATTGAATTAAATTTTTAGTTTCTAATACTTGTTGGAAGGTTTCTTTTCTTCCCTTTATATGATTTGCAGACAGCTTATATTTCTGAGCATATTCTTCATCTGTTTTTCCAATTATCCAATTCCGTTTAGATTCGTCAGACAAGGCAATTTTATTGATATAAAGATATCTGTGACTTTTAGAAAATACAACTACATCAACAGGTAGATGATTCAATAAATTCTCATAAAATTCTTTTAATTGCTCTAATCCTCTTCTTTCAGAATATTGAGCGGAAGAAGGTTTAATGTACATTACATACATCTCTTCCTTTGCATCGTATACTATTTTTAAATGAACAGCTTGTTTTTTGGAAGCAGTTACTTTTAAATTCGCCGATAGTTCTTGGTTTGATTTGTTTAGAATAGGGTGTGTAAATGGTGAATCCTTTTCTAAGATTAAATCCTGGATATTTTTCCCAAATAAATCGTCAGTATTGAACTTGAATGAGTTGAACTTCCCTTCTAAATAAACAATTTCTCCAACTTTGCTTACAACTATAATGACCTTATCAATTGTAGAATCGATAAGATTTTTATATTTAGATTGCAAAGACATTCCTGTAATATGTTAAGCTAAGTACTGCTCAACCTTCTCAACCATTTGGTAAGAGCCCATGATCACAGGAACTCGTTGGTGTAATTTTTCTGGCTCTATATCTAAAATTCGTTGTCCTTTGCCATTGCTGGCTTTGCCTCCTGCTTGTTCACATATAAATGCCATTGGAATTCCCTCAAACATCAACCTCAATTTCCCGTTGGGTGCCTTCGCTGTTGGTGGATATATAAACACCCCGCCTTTGAGTAAGTTTCTGTGAAAATCAGCAACCATTGAACCAATATATCGAGCAGTATAAGGTCTTTTTTCCTCGCTATTTTTTTCTTTTGCCCAAGTTAAATATTGTTTAATCCCCTCAGGAAATTCAGCTGCATTGCCTTCATTAATTGAATAAATACTCCCTGACTGAGGTGTTTTAACTTCAGATTGAGACAGACAAAATTCACCTATAGATGGGTCTAAAGTAAAGGCATTTACACCATTTCCTGTTGAGAAAACCAACATCGTACTTGTTCCATAAACTACATATCCTGCAGCAATTACTTTATTGCCAGCTTGTAAGGCGTCTTCAATTGTTGGAGTTGTTCCTGCAGGTGTTACTCTTCTGTAGATGGAAAAGATAGTACCAATTGAAACATTCACATCAATATTGCTTGAGCCATCCAGAGGATCTATACAAATGACATAGTTTCCATTTTTTGAGAACGCTCCTTCAAGAGGAATAATCTCATCATTTTCTTCACTGGCCATCATACAAACCTCCCCACCTTTGCTCAATGCCCAAATAAAGGTTTCATTTCCAATGATGTCTAATTTCTTCACATCTTCTCCTTGTACATTTACCGAACCATGATCTCCCAATATTTGGGTCAATCCAGCTTTGTTTACTTCTCTTGAAATCATTTTGGCTGCAATGCCTATATCTCTTAATAATCTAGATAATTCGCCTTTGGCATAAGTGAAGTCTTTTTGTTTCTCTATGATAAACTGACCTAAAGTTGTAATGTTCATTTGAATAATAATATAGGACAAACCTAAAACTTCAAATTGAATCTTCAAACCATAATTTTATTTATGTTTTGAAAGTGTTGGCCTATTTTTGAAAACTTTTAGTCGTATATTACAATCTTATGAAAGTCTACAAATTTGGTGGAGCATCTGTTAAAAATGCATCTGCCGTTAGAAATGTCGGTGAAATCCTAACAAAATATGGTTCAAACGAGTTGCTAATTGTTGTTTCTGCAATGGGAAAAACAACCAATTCTTTGGAGAAGCTTGCAAAAGCATATATCAATAACAGCCCTGAAAAATCTTCAATTTACAAAGAAATCAAACAATACCACGATGAAATCATTGCAGAATTAATTCAAGGGAAACAAAACCATGCCTATGACGATATTGAAAATTTGTTTATTGAATTGGAATGTGAACTAGAAACTGAACCTGCAAATGACCCTGATTTGGTTTATGATCAAATTGTAGGATATGGCGAAATTTTCTCAACAAGAATTGTAAGCACCTATTTAAATGAGATTGGCTGCAAAAATAGATGGATAGATGCCCGAAACTTCATTGCCACTGACAATACATACAGAGATGCCAAAGTGGATTTGAATTTGACACAAAAACTTATTCAACAGAAATTGAAACCTATTGTAAAAAAACAAATGGTTATTACACAAGGATTCATTGGAAAAAACCAAGAAAATTATAGTACCACGCTTGGAAGAGAAGGCTCGGATTACTCTGCTGCCATTTTTGCCAATTGTATTGATGCTGAAGAATTGACCATTTGGAAAGATGTTGCCGGTGTGATGAATGCTGACCCGAAATTATTTCCTGATGCTATTAAAATAAATGGTTTAAGTTATCCAAGAGCCATTGAAATGGCTTTTTATGGCGCAACAATTATTCATCCCAAAACCATTCAACCCCTTCAGCAAAAACAGATTCCCTTGTTTGTAAAATCTTTTCTGAATCCAGATGCTGAAGGAACTTGTGTTGGCATCCCTGTTGAAAAAGAAGACAGCATTCCTGCTTATATTTTGAAAAAAGACCAAACCTTAGTTTCTATTAAATGTAAGGATTTTTCTTTCATGAGTGAAGACCGTTTGTGTAATTTATTTGATTTATTCAACAGGTTTCAAATCAAAGTGAACCTGATGCAAAATTCTGCCATTAGCTTCAGTGTTTGCATCAATCAACACGAAACCAGAGTAGATGAATTAATCAAAGAATTGGCCATGAATTACGAAGTAAAATTGAACCCAATCGTTGAGTTGTTCACCATCAATCACTTTAAAAACCAAGAAATCCCTGCATTTGTTGCCAACAAAAAAGTTTTGCTTGAACAAAAAACACGCAATACCATTCAATGGGTAATTAGTGCCGTTTAACATGAACAAACATCAAGTATTTCTTCTTTTAGGCGCAAATATGGGCAATGCAAAAGCCAATCTTAAACATGCGGTTTATGCCATTCAACAACTTCCAACAGTTTTGAAAGCTTGCTCTTCTATTTACCAAACCAAAGCATGGGGAAATACCAATCAAGCCGATTTTTTAAATGCAGCAATTTTAATTGAAACTGAATTGAGTCCTTTTCAATTGCTTGATAAATTATTGGCCATAGAAACTGAAATGGGAAGAACCCGAAATCAAAAATGGGAAGAAAGGATCATTGACATAGATATTTTATTTTTTGATGATTTAGCAATCAACACTCCTAATTTAATAGTTCCTCATCCGCATATTCCCAACAGAAGATTTACTTTGGTTCCAATGCTTCAAATTGCGCCTCATTTTATCCATCCAGTATTGAATAAAAATATTCAAATGCTTTTGAATACTTGTTCCGATGATTTATCTGTAACAGAAATTGAAACCAAATGGAATTGAACCAAATAAATATTGCCAACAAATATCCATTCATAGCCATCGAAGGAAATATTGGTTCTGGGAAAACGAGTTTGGCGATTCAATTGGCTGCAGATTTAAATGGAAAATTATTATTGGAAGAATTTGAAGACAATTCATTTCTACCAAAGTTCTATGAAGACCAAAGAAGGTTTGCATTTCCTTTAGAAATGAGCTTTTTAGCTGCCCGATTCAACCAATTAAAAGTTCAACTAAACAGCTTAGAATTGTTCAATAACCAATTGGTCAGTGATTATATTTTTGCAAAATGTTTGTTGTTTTCTCAAGTAAATCTTGATGAAGATGAATACGATTTATACGTCAAATTATTTTCAATCATTCAATTGCAATTAAGAAAACCCGATTTATTGGTGTATATACACAACCCCATTGAAAAACTGCTATGGCAAATTAAAAATAGAGGCCGCGTATACGAGCAATCTATTGAACCTGCATACCTCGAAAGTTTACAAAACGCTTATTTCGATTACATGAACCAGCAAAAAGACATGCGCATTTTAATTCTAGATTGCAGTGCCATCGACTTTGTAAAAAATGAGGATGCTTACTTAAAAATTAAAAGCATTTGCCAAGAAAACTATTCAATTGGCATCCATAAAATTACCTTATGAGCCATTTGCTAACCTTACATTATTTACCTTGTATTGCTTGGTTTCAGCGCATTGCAAATGAGCCTGATTTTATGCTTGAAAAACAGGATAACTACAACAAACAAACTTACCGTAACCGTTGTAAAATTTTAGCTGCGAATAGCGTTTTAGACCTTATTGTACCTGTTAAGAAAAACAATACATCTGATTTGTACATCGATCTAGAACTAGAAAATGATTTCAATTGGAAAAAGCAACATTGGCAAAGTATTCAATCGGCTTATGGGAAGTCTGCTTTTTTCAAGTTTTATGAAGACCGATTTAGCAGGCTTTACTTGCATTCCCAACATAGCCATTTGTATGCTTTTAATTTGGATTTGTTACAATTGCTTTTGCGTTCTTTGAAATTAGAGAGCAAAATTGGATTTAGTACTGCCTATGAAATCAATCCAGAAAATGCTATTGACTTAAGAACAAGCTTCAGTCCTAAAAATAAAAATTCAGAAACAGAACTGTTAAAACCTGTAGCTTATTGGCAAGTTTTTGAAGACAAATTTGGCAAAACGCCCAACCTTTCAATCATTGATTTGTTGTTCAATGCAGGGCCCGAATCCCTTGCCATACTTAGGAAATAATTATTCTACAAACGAACCCATTTGAGAGAATTTTTGGATTCTCTGTTCTATCAACTGCTCAATTGGAGTAGATTGAATTCCCTGTAAATTGTCTGTCAGTGCGGTTTTAAACATTTGGTAAGCGGCAGCTGTATCTTGGTGTGCACCTCCCAATGGTTCAGCAATGATGCCATCAATTAATTTATTGCCCAACATATCTATAGCAGTCAATTTCAAGGCTTCTGCTGCTTTTTCTTTATGCTCCCAACTTCTCCATAAAATGGATGAACAAGATTCAGGAGATATAACTGAATACCAAGTATTCTCCATCATCAAAACACGGTCACCTATTCCAATTCCTAAAGCCCCACCTGAAGCTCCTTCACCAATGATAATGCATATAACAGGCACCTTTAAAACAGACATTTCTAAAAGGTTTCTTGCAATGGCTTCTCCCTGCCCTCTTTCTTCTGCTTCCAAGCCTGGTGATGCACCTGGCGTATCAATTAAACATACAATTGGAATTACAAATTTCTCAGCCATTTTCATCAAGCGTAAAGCCTTTCTGTAGCCTTCCGGATTTGGCATTCCAAAATTTCTAAATTGTCTTTGTTTGGTATTTCTTCCTTTTTGATGCCCAATGACCATCACTGATTTGCCATTTAATTTGGCTAAACCTCCTATCATGGCTTTGTCATCTTTTACACCCCTGTCTCCATGAAGTTCAATGAAATCTTCAAAACAGTTTTCAATATAATCTAAAGAATAAGGTCTTTCTGGATGACGACTAATTTGAACGCGTTGCCATCCATTTAAATTGCTGTACACCTTTTTCTTTTCTTCCTGAATTTTGACTTTGATTTCTTCAATTTTGTCAGCTAAGTCAATTTTCCCCTTGTCTTGGCTTTTTTCAAATTCAGCCAATTGATCTTCTAATTCCTGTATAGATTTTTCAAAATCGAAACTTGTCATGTTGTCATTTTTAGTTTCCAATGATACATTGGAGTTGCAATTTGAGAAAAACTAAAGTTTTCACAAAGTTTTTATTTTAAAGTAAAATATATCCTACTCTAAATTAAGTTATTAAGCCACTTTTTAAAAGCAAAATTAATTTAAATCTAATTTTTATTCAAAACCTACTTGACAAAACAAAAGAGTTTGTTACATTTGCACTTCTCAATTGGTGTGGTAGTTCAGCTGGTTAGAATACATGCCTGTCACGCATGGGGTCGCGGGTTCGAGTCCCGTCCGCACCGCCTATAAGCTCTCTGATTTTCAGGGAGCTTTTTTTATTTTCATCAATTCTTGCATTTTTGACACTTTTAAATCAAATACATAACAATGAACTCAGCAGTTGATCAATTTTTAATAGATGGTTGTGGTAGATGTAAACTTGCTGCAACTCCAGCTTGTAAAGTACATAAATGGCCCTTGGAATTAGATTTATTGCGCGCTGTATTGTTGGAATCGGGCTTAACAGAAGAAATCAAATGGGGCTTCCCTACCTATACTTTGAAGAATAAAAACTTAATCATGTTGAGTGTATTCAAAGATTTTTGCTCATTGCTATTTTTTAATGGACATTTAATGAAAGACGACAAAGCCATTTTAAAAAAGCCTGGAGAAAATTCTCAAACTGGAAGAAGGCTTGAATTTAGAAGCCCAGATGAAGTAAAAAAGCATTTAAAAACAATCAAAGCTTATATTCAAGAATGCATTGAGATTGAAAAATCTGTTGTAAAGCCCACAGTAAAATTGAAAGCAAGTTTTGAATTGCCAGCAGAACTTATGGAGAAATTCAAATCTGATACAGTTTTAGAAAACGCTTTTTTCGATTTAACTCCTGGCAGACAAAGGGCATATTGCTTATTTTTCAGCGGGGCTAAACAAAGTCAAACCCGTATCAGTAGAATAGAGAAATACGAAAACCAAATTAAATTGGGCAAGGGAATCAACGACTAAATTATGCACATTGGGTAGATAACGCTTCAGAGGTAACCCGAGTTTCTGTTTTTTAATTTATTTTGCCAATATGAAAAATTCATTATTCATTCTGGCTGTATTTTTATTAGGATTTCAACAATTTTTGATTGCCAATGATAGCACAAAAGTTCAACTAAAAAGCGTCCAAGCAGAACCCCAACACCCTATGGTGTATCAACTTGCCGGACAAATTTTAAACTCATACCATTACAGAAAATTAGCCATTGATGACAGGTTATCAGAAAATCTCTTAAATGAATATTTAAAAAACTTAGACCCTTCTAAAGTTTATTTTTTAAAACAAGACATAGAAAGTTTCAATTCATTCAAACATGATTTGGACGATGATATCATGCAAGGTAAAGTAGATAGGCTTTTTACTATTTACAATGTTTACCAAGACAGAGTGGCTGAAAGAATCAATTTTACGAAAGAATTGTTAAATACAGCCTTCAATTTATATACAAATGATTCCTTTTTAACGGATAGAGAATTTGCGGCATGGCCAGAAAACTACCATGAATACGATGAGTTATGGAAAAAGAAAATCTTACTAGAAATTATCCAAATCAAATCTGGAGGAAAAGATTTGAAGGTTTGTTTAGATGATTTAATCAAGCGTTACAACAACCTATTCAAACAAATGAGTAAGTCTAAAAATGAAGATGTATTCTCTTATTTCACTAACACATTGGCTGAAATTGCAGACCCTCATACCAATTACTTTTCGCCTAGAATGGCCGAAGATTTCAATACCAGTATGAGTTTGAGTTTGGAAGGGATTGGAGCAACACTTCAAACAGAAAATGAATACACAAAAATTAGAGATGTAGTGAAAGGTGGCCCAGCAGACAGAAGCAAATTGGTGCATGCCAATGATAAAATTGTAGCTGTGGGACAGGGAAAAGAGGGTGAAATGGTGAATATTTTGGATTGGAGAATTGACGATGTTGTATCATTGATTAGAGGCAAAAAAGGTACCGTTGTTCGTTTAGAAATCATACCTGGAGATGCAGCTAACAATAAAACAAAAATCATTGAAATCACCCGTGATAAAATTGTGTTAGAAGACCAAAGTGCCAAAGGTTGGATCAAACAAATTACTCAAAATGGTAAAACGAGTAAGGTTGGTATCATCGCATTGCCTACTTTCTACCTCGATTTTGCTGGCATGCAAAAAGGTGATCCCAATTACAAAAGCACCACCAAAGATGTCAAAAGAATTCTTAAACAATTAACTCAAGACAGTGGTGCAACTTCTATCATCATTGACCTCAGAAACAATGGTGGTGGCTCTTTACAAGAAGCTGTAGAATTGACAGGTTTATTTATCAAATCAGGCCCAGTTGTACAAGTTAGAGATGCAATGGGAGAAATAAATGCTGAGGCTGATAGAGATGATAAAATATATTGGAATGGCCCTTTAACTGTTTTAGTCAACAGGTTTAGTGCTTCCGCATCTGAGATTTTTGCTGCTGCTATTCAAGATTACCACAGAGGCTTAATTTTAGGAGAGAAAACCTATGGAAAAGGGACTGTACAAAACATGCTTGATTTGAATCAATTCTTGATGGTTGACGGAACTAAACTGGGTCAAATGAAAATTACCATTGCCAAGTTTTACAGAATTTCTGGTGGCAGTACGCAACACAAAGGGGTCATTCCTGATATTGAATTCCCTTCAGTTTTTGCCTCAAAAGAATATGGAGAGGAAGCAAGTGAATTTGCGCTCCCATACGATGAAATTAAAGCGGCTAATTACAGCTTATTCCAAGAAAAAGCATTTCCAATTGCCAGCATCAAAGCAGCGCACGACAAGAGAATGAAAGCAACTGATGAATACCGTTATTTACTTGAAGACATTGCTAATTTCAATCAAGCTAAAAATAAAAAATATACCACTTTGAATGAGCAATTATTCAAATCTCAATCTGACAGTGAAGAACAAAAGAAAAAAGCGAGAGAAGAAGAAAGGAAAAAAGTAAAAGAAGCAAGCAAAATGGAACCCAATTTAATATTGGACGAAGCGTTACAAATTCTAAATGATGCCTTTTGATATTGAACTATGTTTCATACCGATAAACCCCTTGCAGAACGTGTAAGACCATATCAAATTGATGAAATCATTGGGCAGGAACATTTAACTGGCCCCAATGCAGTTTTGCGACAAATCTTATTAAAAAAAAGTATCCCTTCATTGATTTTCTGGGGTAGTCCAGGTGTTGGAAAAACTACATTGGCTAAAATTATTGGTAACCAAGTAGGTTTGAACTTCTATTTTTTAAGTGCTATTCAAGCTGGAGTTGCAGAAGTCAGAAAAGTAATTGATGATGCAAAAAAAATTGGCAAGGTCTTGTTGTTTATTGATGAAATACACCGATTCAATAAATCGCAGCAAGATGCCTTGTTAGGAGCCGTTGAAAATGGATTGATTGTATTAATTGGTGCAACTACTGAAAACCCAAGTTTTGAAGTAAATTCAGCGCTATTAAGCCGCTGTCAGGTATATACACTGAATGAACTTTCAACAGCTGATTTACACAAAGTAATTGACCAAGCAAAAGAAAAAGACGAATGGTTAAAACAGTCTAATTTTGAATTAAAAGAAACTGATGCACTTTTTAAACATTCTGCAGGAGATGCCAGAAAACTTCTGAATTTACTTGAACTTATCATTCTTCAGTTTTCAAATGATGAACCCAAAATTATCACCAATCAATTGGTAGAACAGGTTTTGATTCACAAAACCAATTTGTATGATAAAAATGGAGAGTCCCATTACAATGTAATTTCAGCTTTCATAAAGTCCCTAAGAGGAAGTGACCCAAATGCTGCAATCTATTATTTGGCATGTATGCTCAATGCGGGTGAAGATCCTGCATTTATTGCCAGAAGAATGCTCATTTTAGCAGCAGAGGACATTGGAAATGCAAACCCCAATGCCTTGCTATTGGCTCAATCTTGTTATGAATCTGTTAAAGTGATTGGAATGCCTGAAGGTAGAATCATTTTGGCACAATGTGTGACATACTTGGCTTGCTCTCCTAAAAGCAATGCTGCTTATATGGCTATAGATGAAGCCATGAATTTTGTAAGTAAAAATGGAATTGGACAGGTGCCTTTGCATTTAAGAAATGCGCCCACTAAATTGATGAAAGAACTGAATTATGGCAATGATTACGCCTATGCCCATAGTTTTGAAAACAATTTCATTGACTTAGAATTTTTACCAAAAGGTATTGAAGGGACAAAATTTTATGAACCAGGAAAGAATGCGAAAGAAATTGAAATGAGGGCCTTTCTTAAATCAAGATGGAAAAATAAGTATGGCTATTAAAAACAGACGGCGCCAAGCTTCGCTTGGCGCCGTCTATAAAATCCTTCACAATATTACTTAACTCTTTCTACGTAATCTCCAGTTCTGGTATCAACTTTCACTTTGTCTCCCACATTGCAAAACAAAGGAACTCTTACTTCAGCACCATTGTCTAAAGTAGCTGGTTTCAATGTATTGGTTGCGGTATCTCCTTTTAAACCTGGCTCGGTATACGTTACTTCCAAAACAACAAATGTTGGAGCTTCTGCACCAATAGCAATATCGCCTTCAAATGAAACTTTCACCATCATTTCTTCTTTTAAAAATGCAGCTGCACTTCCAAACAAAGCTTCATCTACATATACCTGTTCAAAATTTTCAGGATCCATCAAAACTAAATTGGGTCCATCTTTATACAAATATTGCATTTCTCTGAATTCAACCCTTACCATCTCCACACTCTCTCCTGCTCTAAATCTGTGCTCCATTTGTTTACCAGTTTTTACGTTTCTTAAAACAACTTGGTAAAAAGCCCTTAAGTTTCCTGGAGTACGGTGTTGGTATTCCACTACTTGACAAAGTTCATTGTTGTATTTGATAAAACAACCTTTAAATAAATCACCGGTATTAGCCATGTTTATGTCTTTTAATAATATGCGAAAATAAGCTTTCTGTTGAATTTAAAAATGATATTTTAAACTCCTTTTTTATTCATTCTATTTACAATCGAAATGATAAAACCAATCACCATAATAATGGTTCCAGCCCAAACTAAATTGATCCAAGGAAATACAATTGCTTTCATAATGATAAAATCTCCAGATTCATCTTTTTCTGCAACTTCTAATTGAATGGTTCCATTTTGAGGATTAACCCCTTTAAATGAAAATCTCAATTTTACTTCATCCACCATAGCATCAAAACTTTGGGCTTTGTTGTCTTGAACACCATACATTGGCATGGCATCATATACTTTGTCTAATGCAATCACTTTCAATTCTGCACCAAGCAAAACTTTCAAATTCTTTTCATCTAAATCTTTGGCATCTGTATTGGAACTGATTCCTTGTAAAACTACAATGGCTTGATTGGTATATATAGAATCACCCGTTTTAATCTCATGTATTTTTGCATTGATAAAAGCAGCATCTGTTTTTTTGGATGGAACAGAACTGACATAGGTAAATACATCATGACTCAAATAATGCTTGGTGTCTGGATTTGCTACCAACCCAAATTTCGGATTGATTTGCCCATTTGGATACAAATCAAAGGTATAATCAATACTTCCATCTGCTTTCAGCTTTTGGTAATTCACTTGGTAAAAAGTATTTACCCAGTTTTGTGAATCTTTTTTATAAGTGATGATATAATCACTCATCTTTCCTGGCTTGTTGCGTTCTAAATAAATATTCTCGGTGTTTTCTTTGTCATTGAATTCAGGATTCAAAGCCTGACCAGACTGATTGATAGAAATTACTTGCTTTTTTGCTGATGAAACAAGTACTCCAATTAATAAAATACCAAAACCTATATGTGCAATCCCAGCACCAGCTAATTTGAACTTACCTGTTAAGTATGGCAAGACTAATTTCCCATTGACAATGATTGAGAATATACCAGCAAATAATAAAATACCATGACTTAATACCCTCAATTGAAAAGCCCAAAAAAGTAATCCAGTAATTACTAAGGATATGAGAAATTGAAACAAAAGGAGCTTATGAATTGGTGTTTTATTGACTTTATACTTCAATACTTGTGCAATAGCAGTAAAAATTGCAATCAATATAGCCAAAGGCATTTGCCATTTATTGTAATGTTGTATGACATCAGCTGGGGGTGCCAATTTGAGAGAGAAAATTTTATTGAAAACTGGAATTGAAGTAGTCAAAATGATTTGAAAAGATGAAATCACTAAAATCATACTACCAATAAACATCCAAAATTCTCTGGTATAAATTTGTTCATCTTTCTCTGACCTAGGTAAACCTTTCCACCTTATGACAAGTAAGTAAATTGATAGCACTACGAACATTAACAAGAATACAAGCAATTGACCACTCATCCCTAAATCTGTAAATGAATGCACTGATGAGTTTCCAAGGATACCTGATCTGGTTAAAAAAGTTGCATAAAGAACCAATAAGAAAGAGGTGATTAATAAAATTATTGCTGGAATAAATGAGTTTCCAGTTGATTTGTATATCAACAATACGTGTACTCCCGCAATAATGATGAGCCATGGAACCAAAGATGCATTTTCAACAGGATCCCAAGCCCAATATCCTCCAAAACTTAAGCTTTCATATGCCCAGAACCCACCCATGATGATTCCAGTACCTAAAATCATTGTTGTAAACAATGACCATTTTAATCCTGGTTGAATCCAATTATTATACGATTTATTGATTAAGGCTGACAATACATAAGCAAATGGGACGATGGTTGAGGCAAAACCTAAAAACAAGGTTGGCGGATGAATGACCATCCAATAATTTTGTAAGAGAGGATTTAAACCATTTCCGTCCTTTACTTTGCTTAAATAATCTGCTTGTTTGAAGATGGGTGCATTTTGCATTACATTTCTCAACAATTCAAAAGGGCTACTTCCCAATTTATAAGTAGCAATTTTCACGCCCAATAGCATACTTGTTAGTGCAACTTGCGATAACATCACAATACCAAGTACAGGATTCTTATACTCATCATTCAATTTGAATAAAATCTGAGCAATTAACATTTGCCAAAATATCCATAACAAGAAACTTCCCTCTTGGCCTTCCCAGAAACAAGAAATCATAAAATGCACAGGCAAATCTCTGCTGCTATGTTGCCAAGCATAATGGTATTCAAAATAATGTTGATAGATGATGGTAAATAGACTCGCTATAATAGCTATAACTGCAAACGAATGCACATGCAGAGCTACTTTAGCCATTTGCTTCCAACTACTTTCTAAAGGATGAGCATTTGAATAGAAAAAGGAAATAGAGGCAAGTAAAGCAGTAATAAAAGATACAACTACAGCAATATGACCTAAATTTCCAATGAACAGATGTTCATTCAAGAACACAACTTCCTTCATAGTATTGAATTTACTTCAAAAATAGTTAAGTATTTGGATATATAATTTTTGAATTGTAAAATGATGAATTCAAGCACAAAAAAAAAGCCCCACATGAATGATGTGGGGCTTAAAAGACTTGGCAACGACATACTTTCCCAGGTATTACCCAAGTATCATCTGCGCTGATGGGCTTAACTTCTCTGTTCGGAATGGGAAGAGGTGG